>JAEEGI010008261.1_pt1 | contig 23046 bp, 8 predicted proteins | sample 8958751 | NCBI WGS metagenome assembly JAEEGI01 (sample SAMN16246545, study PRJNA631951) | gut metagenome | biome: gut microbiome; feature: rumen; material: KS-attached | host: Bos | place: Iran: Karaj | collected 2018-10 | reverse complement strand
TAATTGTTATTTCTTCAAAAACATTTAATTATTTTTTAGGAAAAATCTCTTATTACATTCAATCAAAAAATAATATAGATAAATATAAAATAAAAATAAGACTTTATTTATCAAATAAGCATGATTTAATTTCAAATAACTTTTAAATTAAGAAGATAGCCATTTATAAATAATTATTCTTTTTAAAAATTAATTGTTTTAATTTTTTCAAAATTTTCTAAAAATTTAATATGTTTAAACTTTTATTATTATCTTTAAATGTTTTTGTTTTTTCTAATATAGACATAAAATGGAATTCAAGTTTAATTCATAAAACAATTTTTGAGAAGCTCAATAAAGATGTTTGTGAAATTGAATCTTTGAACTTAGTTAGTCAAATGATGATAGATTATAAAGAAAAATATTTATCATATTCTAAAAATGATAACATCATTACAAAAACAAAGTATTTATATGAGCATCCTTTAATTATATATAATATACAATTTTTTGAAATTGATTCAAAAATTGAAATTTTAACTGATTTGAATAATATATATAGTGAGGAATATTTTGACATAAATTTTATAGAAAAATATAATAAGGATGATATATATTTTACATGTATTATTGATAATAAAAAAAAGAATGTTCAAGTAGTATCAATCTCAGAAAACAAAAGTTGTAAAAATTTAATTTGCATTAATGATGAAGAAGAAAAAGAAGAAATTTGGAATTTAGAAATTTATCTTAATTTTAAAGAAACATCATTTAAAATATATCAAAGAACAATAAAATGTATTCAAAGAAAAGCATATTCAAATTATTTTATTCCATTTTCAAACATAAATTCAAATATTTCAATTTTTGAATTTAATAAATATTCATATTTTCAAAATGGTTATCCTCCAGATGACTTAGAAAAAACAGAATATAATTATGACCAAATTGAATATCCAAACTTGAATCAATCAATGAAAGATTTTTCTTCCAATGAAGTTGATTCATCAAATTTAATTTCATATTATTGTACTAAAAATACTTTTATTTCTTTTTTAAACAAATTTAATCAAAATTATTATAAGGCAAGACATATTATATCTTTAGATTCTCCTATAATTCCAAATTTTAATTTTGAAAATAACAAAATTAAAGGAATTGTTAATGGAATTCCAATAAATGAAAAAGAAGAAATTAGTGTTAAATTTATTTCTGAAGATTTATCTTTTGAACAAATTATTTTGTCAAATATAACTTCTATTAATTATGAAAATGAAAATTTTGAAATTGAATTTTATATATTAAATAATAAAAATTTATTAGGTGAAAATTATTATGTTCAAGTTTCTCAATTTGATACAAAATTTAATAATCTTGATAGAGATAAAGATTATAAAATTGAATTTATCGAAAATATTTTTATTTCGAACGTTGAAAATGATAAATTAATAAAATATGAAGGAAATTCTATAATATATATCTCAATAAATGATAATGATTATTTAACAAATTCAGGAGTTAATAATTTTGTATGCTCTTTTTATTATGGTTTATCAGTGAAAATTAAATCTCAATTAAATTATGATTCCAATTTAAATAAATATTATTGTAGTTCTCCTGATTTCACTTTTACAACAATGAAAAATTATTATGTTGAATTAAGAATTGAATCTGCAGTTTATTCTATTATTAAAAGTAATTCCATTACATTAAAATTATATTATTATAACTTCAATGAACAGTCTTTGGATATATACCCTAAATATTTATCATATAATTCAAATAATGACATTTATTTAATTTTCAAAGATAAAAAAGACAAAAGGAATTTTTTACATTCTGCTGTTAATATTAAATGTAAATTTTTAAATGAAACTAATCCAAGTGAAAATGAATTTGTGTTTGATGGTTCTTTGATAATAAATAATAATTCAATCAGTTGCCAAAATAATTTTCATTTTACTACTCAATCTACAGAAAGAAGCTATAATATTTATTTTACTATTAATAATGGTTATGATTGGAATAATTTTTATGCTAAATTATATTTCTATCCTACTCCAACTTTTTCTTCTTTTTCTGTATCTTTTAATTCTTATATGATGTATATAATTTCAATAGAAGGTAATAACTTCATATATTCAGAGCAATCAAGTTGTATTTTTCAATCAAAAAGTGATTTTCTATTATTTAATAGTTATGAATATATTGATTCAAATAATATTAAATGTTATTTTAATCATACTTTTTCAGAAAATAATTTTAAAATTTATATTTCATATAATCATGGATTAGAATTAATTGATACTGGATTTAATTTAACTTATCAAACAGATCATTATATAAAATCAATTGAACCAAATTATGATACTTATAATACAAATAATGATATTAAATTTTATACAAATGATGATATTATTAATATAAATTATATTAAAGATGAAAGTATTTGTAAATTAAATTTTTTAAATGAAAACAATAAATTTCCAATAAACAATGAATTAATTTGTTTGAATGTAAAAGATAATCAAGATTTAAATAATAAAATAACATTTGAATCTTTTTCATATAGTCCAATTGAAATACAATTTAATGATTTCTTGTTTACTTCTTCAAATATAACATTATTTTCAATTAATTATAAAGTAAATTCTATTGCACCTAATTTGGGCCCAGTAGAAGGAAATACCATTGTTTCATTAATTGGAGAAAATTTTATAAAAACAAATAAACTTTCAATTAAATTAATAGCCATAGAATCTGATTTAAACAATGATGAAATTATAATTTCATCTGTCTCTTACATTAATAATACTTTAATCCAATTTACAACTCCTTCAATTAATGCACTTTCTATTTCAACTACTAAAGTTTATGATATTTATTTATCTCTTAATTCATATAATTATCATCAAATTTCTTCTTTTAATTTCATTTATTATACCCAAATTGAAATAAATAATATATATCCAAAATTAAATTTTGTAGAAGATAAAATAGAAATTATTGTCAAAGCAAATAATATTATTGATAATGACTTACTTTATTGTAAAATAGGTAATTTATATACTACCAAATGTAAAAATTATAATTCTGAATATTTAAATTGTACCTGTGTGATACTTCCATTTGAATATGTTTCAGATGGTGAATTAAATAATGAATATTCAAGTTCTATTTTATCGAAGACATTATATTTATCAAATAATAAACAAAATTATGTCGAATCACCTACTCCTTTTACTTTTTATAATAATTTAAATACATATCAATCAAATATAAAATTTTACCCTAAATATGGACCAGAAGAAGGAGGAACAGAAATTACTATTGAATTAATTGATGATACTACATTAATTCAATTTTCTGATTTATCAGAGGTTGAAAGTTTTTGCTATTTTGAAAGTTATTTAATTGAAGGTTCATTAGAACTGATTAATAACATTCCTAATTTAAAATGTATATCTCCGCCTTTATCTTTAATAAATAAAAAAATAATTGAATATAATATTGAACATTTACATTATACTGTTATTGATTTAAAAATAGTAATTCCTATAAATCACATGTCTATCGATGTTAATTATATATATAATTGTAATGTCACAATTTATTCATATTCCCCAAATAACATTGATTTTAATTTAAATAATATAATACCAATTAAAATTGATACAACAAATATTTTTTATTTTTTAAGTGAAAATATCAAATGTAAATTCAAAAATGAAGAACAAGAATATATAACTAATGCAATATTTATACATTTTTCAAAATTAGTATGTCTCTCACCTTCAATAAGTGGAATAACAACTTTAACGAAATTTAATTTATCCTTTTCATTAAATGGTTATGATTATTATAATTATTTAGAAAATGGTTCTCAAATGGAAATTTTTTATAGACCAACTGAAAATATTTTAAATGTTTATCCATCATCACTTCCAATTTTTTCAGAAAAAGGTGATTATGTAAATGTAACAGTAGATTATTTTTATGAATATTCATCATCATCATCATGTATTTTATGTAATCAAGATACAATTATTTCTAGTACTAAATGTGTGAATTTAACTTTATTTCAAGATATAAATGATTTACTTCTTATATATTGTCAAATTCCAGAATTATTTGAATTTTCTTCTAATTTTATATTTTCTGGAGGAAATTTATTTTTAGGAATTTCTTCTAATGGAATTGATTTTTCTTCCCTTAAAAAAATAAGTTTTTATATTAATCCTGTTGTTAATAATGTGAGTAAAGTGAATGTTCCTATTAATCATAGTTTTAATTTAGAAATATATGGTGAAAATTTTCACAATGATGATGGCTATATCTTTTTTCTTTGTTTAAATGATGTGAGTTATTATTATCCTTTAATTTTCAATTCGGAAAATTCAATTTCTGTTAATGATGTCTCTTTAAGTGAGTGTGAACCTTTACAAATAGTTAAAATATATTTAACTTATGATAAAATTAATTTTTTTAATTCATCAATAAATTGCTTTACCTATGAAGATGTTGAAATTGAAAACTATTTTCCTACAGTAATACATAATTTAAAGACTCAATATATTTATTATACTTTAAAAGATGCTAACTTTACTTTTAATTTTGATTCTTCTTGTCAAATTTCCGATTTAAATGATAATATTATATATTCTAAACAAATTATTTTTTATGGAGATAATTTTTTTGGATGCGGAAATATCAATGATATTGATTTTTCTAATTATTTAAGTTCAAATAATTATGTTAAATTAAGTTTAATAGGGAATCATGAAGATAAGCTTTCAAAAACTGATGTTAATATTTATGTTTTATTACAATTTACAATTGATACTTCAATAAATACAATTTTAAGTTCATATATTTTAAACAATGATGTAATTCAAATATCAGGTTCAGATTTTGAACTATCAATAAAATATTATATAACTTTAAATTATAAAATTTATTACTCAAGTGATAGTTCTACTTCTTCTAATTTAATTTTTAATAAAAAAGATAATTTAATTCAAAAAAATTCCAATTACGAAATATCAATATCTTCAAATTTAAATGATTGGTCTTCAACAAATTTACAGTTACAAATAAATTCTTTATTATGTGAAAATGGTAAAATATGTCTAGATAAAAGAAACATAAATTCAAATTTAATATCTTCTTCTACATGTCCCGAAGGTTATTATTGTATTAATGGATTATTAATGGAATGTCCAATAGGAACATATAATTCAAATCCTGATTCTTCATCATGTACAGAATGTACATCAGGAAATATTTGTGTTGAAATTGGTTTATCTTTACCTTTGGATTGTCCTGATGGATATATATGTACATTAAATGGCATTTTTTCAAAATATCAAATAATTCCTTGTGATAGAGGTTATTATTGTACTGGTTCATCTAAAACCTTATGTCCTGATGGTTTTTTTTGTCCTGAAGGAACTTATGAAAATAGATATTATTATAATAAATTTGGATATCCTCAAAAATGTAAAGATGGTATAACATGTAAAAGTGATTCATCATCTGATTATTCACTTCATCAATATGGAACTAATATTTGTCCTATTGGATATATTTGTCAAAGGGGAATTTCTTATAAATGTTCAGAATTGACAATTACAGACTATTCTTTTGAATGTACTGAAGTTGGTTTATCAAAAGGTGAATTATGTCTTATAGGGACATATAAAAATGATCCATCTACTGAAAAATGTGCTTTATGTACAATAGGTTCATATTGTCCAATGGAAGGAACAATAAAACCACAATATTGTCTTCCAGGTAGATTATGTGAATATGAAGGTCAACATAGACCAAGTGATTATTGTCCTGGTGGAAATTATTGTACAAATTCCACAATAGGTTATCCTACTAATTTAAAAGACAGTTCAACAACAGAATATACTTATTATCCTCAAAAATGTAAAAGTGGACAATTATGTTTATTAGGTATTAAAACTTCAATAACAAATGAAAATGACCCTGAAGCACCTAGTCCATGTAGGGCAGGATTAGTATGTAGTGAAGGAACCTCAAGTAATTCTTCAGTAACTCTATGTCCTATTGGGTACTATTGTCCAGGTAATTCAAATCCAATTGCTGCTCCAGTTGGAACTTATGTACCAGGAGAAGGTTTCACAGCACCATTACAATGTGCTCCAGGATATTATAATGATGAAATTGCTCAAATTGAATGTAAAAAATGTCCTTCTGGAACTTATACTTATCTTCAAGGACAGACTGCTTGTCAATTATGTGAAAAAGGAACTTATCGTGATGAAACAATGTCATCAATTACATGTAGTTTATGTCCTTCAGGAACTTATAATGAAAATACTGGTTCAACTAGTATTAATGATTGTATTGAATGTCCCAAAGGTTATTTATGTGATATTGAAGGAATGAGTGATTTTTATTCACAGGCAAGGGAATGTCCTTCTGGTTATATTTGTCAAGCTGGAACTAATTCAGATACTATTGTAAGATGTCCTGCTGGTTTTTATTGTAGTGAAGGAACTAGTGAATTATATCAATATCATATTTGTTCACCTGGATATTATTGTGAAGAAGGTTCAACTTCCACAAATAATAGAAAAAATCCTTGTATTGAAGGTTGGTATTGTCCATATGCTACTTATTTAACTTATAATAATAATAAAGTTATTTTGAAAATTTCAGATATTTTAAATAGTGTTATTCAAGCAAAAAAAGATAATGATCCAACTGATAGTGATTTATTAATTTTAACAATTGAATACGAAGAGAATGCTGATTTACCTAATGAATATATAAAAGAAAAAATTGATAGTAATGATTTAGCTTGTCCAGGAGGAACAACTTCAAATATTGGTTCAACATGTATTGGACAATGTTATAAGGATGAAGGAAGTCCAAGTGAAGTTATTGAGCCTTTAAGAGATGAAGATTATAATATAACTACAAGGAGATTAGATGCTGTTAGTGCAAGATATGTAGTTATTGAACCTTATGAAACAATATATATTCGTTTTAATTTTGAAAAAATTCCAAGTTATATGATTTTAAATAAACATTATTCTATTCAAATTTTAAATGAAGGAGTCGAAGAAAGTTTACCTGATTATGTAACTAAGACTTTTGACAATTATCCAGAATATACAAATATTGTTGAATTAAAATTGTTTAATTATAACAACATAAATATAAAACTTCAAATATTTATTTTAGTAAATAATGAACTTTTCAATGGTTATAAAGATTTATTTATAAATTCAGCTTATATTGAAAGAAATATTCCTTCTAGAGCAAATTCAGGAAGAAAGGAGTTATTCACTTTTGTTTTATTAGAATCTATTTTTACTTCTAATTCCCTTTCTTTACCTTATAATTTTCAAATAAAAAACAAAGGAAAAATATTAATATCATATATTAATTCAAATGATTATCTTCCTTCTCATGGTTATTCAACAAGAGATCCATATTCTTCAACAATATTTGATGATAATGAAATATTATATATTTTTTTGCCATATATTCCATATTTTAGTAATTGTGCAGGATATGATAAATTTATTTATTTATATGATTTGTTAGAAAATGAAAAAAATTGTTCATTTCCATCTGATATTAAAGTTGTGGATTATTTCCCTTGGAAAGGTTTAAAACCAAAATCAGATCAATGTGATTTATCTCTAACTTGTTTATATGATGAATTAGACCAAAATGTTATTTCCAATAAATGGTTTAGCTTATCTAAAGAAACTACATTAGGTTATATCAGTAAATATCCATTGACAATAAATGAAAATTTTGATGATAAAAATTATTTTACTGAATCACAAATTTCAAATTTTGATGAATTAAGTTCATTTATTCCATTAATATTTACTCCAATTAGAAAAGGAGTAAAAGATGAAAATTGCTTTCCAAAAGATATATTGATTAAAATAAAATATTATCAATATTCAAAAACAAATAAAAAATTAATAGATTTTTTTGTTGAAATGCACAATTATTCTAATTGCATTGACCTTTCAAGTGATGAAAAATCCAATTATAATGGAGAATATAAAATAAGAATAAAATTTTATCCTTTAGATTATTTTTCACTTTTAAATACTTTTCAATTTTCATATGTGGCTTATTTCTTATTTATTTTAACAATAGGAATTGTGGTGGTTGTAATTTTATTCTTATTTTTCCTGATAACAAATTTGGCAGCAAAAATAGAAGGAACACAATTCATAAGTTTATCCCATTTTTTCTTTTGGTTTCTTGTACCTTTTATAAAGGGAGTTTGTTATGGAGTTATTCCATCATTTCTTTTAATTTATGTTGTATATGGAATTGAAGTTTCAAATACTTTTTTTAATTTTGCTGGAACTTGGAATATACATGATTTAGGTGGATATACTGAAGAAAGCCAAAATATATATTTTAATCGTTCTAGAGTTTCAATTTATTTTTTTTTGATTGGATTGTTTTTATATGCAAGAGGTACATATAGTTTCACTCCTAAACCAAATACATTACAAAATGTAACTATTGAAAAAGAAAAAATTATAAATTCTCATAAAGAAGACTCTGAACAAAATTTATCTACTGATACTTCAAATGATGAAAAAGTGAAAGAAGCTTTTGATGATATTGATGTTGAAATGGATGTTACTATTTCATGGAAAAATAGAATGTTACTTATAATATATTTTATTGGAATTATTTATATGAGTATGAAATTAATTTTTATTGTTTTTTATGTGAGTGAAAAATATTTTATTTTACAAATTATATGTCTTAATATTTTAGATTTAATTTTTAATGAATTTGTTTTAATGTGTTCTATTTCAGAAGCTTTAATTTCTATTCCTTTAACTACAGTTAATGAAATTGTAAAACACTTATTAGTTGTTTCTGCCTTAGATTTTAAAGATTCTCTTATAAGTTATTTTCTTATATTTTCGATTTTTTCTATTTTTCAAGTTTATTTATATCCTAAATTAGACAAAATAGAATTTTTAATTGTCACAAAATTTAAAATATTCTTTGCAAAAAGTAAGAAAAAGAACAATTTTTTTTATAGAATAACTCATTCTTTTCTTGTTACTATTCATTATGATAAAATCATTGATAATTTAGATGAAGATATGGAAAAAATTAGATTTGTTGAAGAAAAAAATAAATTAACAATAGAACCAATATTAAGATGTTGTTATTCATTTTCATCTAAATTAATGTTTCTATTATTATTACCATCAATGTTATATATAATTTCTCTTTTTTCTGAAGAAATACATTGTAAAAATACATTTCATATAAGACATGGAAATATATATTATTATATTGTTTTTTCCTCATGCACCATTATTCCAGAATTCGTAATTCAATATTTAATATTAAATTACATACAAGTAATTTATGGTTTTAGAATTGAAGATTATATGGGATATTGTAGATATAGATATCATACAAGATTATCAGATTTTATAGATACAACACAAACAATGGATATTTCAATACATTCTTTTTGGAGATCTTTTGATTCAATGTTATTTTCAGAACAATATTACTTATCATTTTTTTATACATGTTGTTCACTTTTATCTATTTTATTTGGTGTAATGATTACTATGGTTAATTCATATAATCCTTTTGATGATCCTTTCTTTTGTATTATAGTATTATTATTTATAGGAATTTTCATTTCTGTTCATTTAACTTTAAAAGCAATTCATTTTTTATTTGGAATATTCAATCAAAGCAATGAAAAAATTAATGCCAGAAAAGGAAAATTATTAGAATTTTTAAAAGTGGATCCAAATATGAAAGACATAGCAGAATTAACAAAAGCTGATAATTTCAGACATAAATTTATAAAAGTAAACAAAGATTGGATAATAGACAATTTAGAATTTGTTTTAGGATTAGATAAAATAGAAAAAGATATAGGAGATACAAATGAAAAATCAGAAGTAAAATTAGAAAAAATATATCAAGATGCTTTAAATTATGAGGCAATAGATCAAGAAATTCAAAAAAAAAAAGAATTAATAAAAAGAGATTTACAATTAATGCCTTATAATCAAAAATTAATTGGTGAAGTTAATGAAGAATTTAATTTAAGACTTGATATAAGTAAAGACTCTATTGTTGATGAACCATATGATGTAAAAGGAAAAATTAATATTGAAGATTTAAAGAATAAAGATTTAATTAAAAATATTGCAATTTTTTGGAGGGAAAAAGCAAAAGAAATTATTAAAATTAAATTATGGTCAATTGATGTTTTAAATTTCAAAAAAAAATCTTATTGTGAAAAATGTAATGCTACATTTAATTTACATGTTTTCCAAAAATTTTCTTTTCTAAATTTAATTGCAGATTTTAAAAAAATATTTATAGGTTCGAATATAAATATTAGTAATTGGCAAAAATTTTATGAAAAAAATCAAATTTTTACTACTTTATGTATGGAATGTGCTTATTTGAAAAATTCACAATATATAATTCATAAAGTTCATGAAGAAAATAAATCAATTAAAATTATTCAATCAAGAGAACAAATTGAAAAAGGATTGAAGAAAAATTATATTAAAGGAATTTTAATGATGTGGTTATTTGAAGCAAGAACTAAAATTTTAATTGAAAGAATGGAAAAAAATAAAAATAAGGTAGTTGAAGAATCAATTGAAGAAAGTCAAGATTAATTGTATATATAAATAACTCTAACTCTAATAAAATTTTTATATAATTATGACTAAAAATTAAATTTAATTTTTGATTAATTCTTAAAAATGAAATCTTTAACTGAAAAAAGTAAAAAAGTAATTTTAGTTTTAAAGAGATATGATAATCTAAATCGAATACAAAAACTTTTATGATGCTCTTCTATAATTTTTTTACTTTATTAGAATCGAAAAAATTTTCATTTGGAAATTTAATATTTAATTGAGTAATTGTTTACTTTGATTTAATTAAATTGAATTTCTTTTTTAATGAAAATTAATTTATTAAAAGAATAAATTTTCATTAATATAGAAATTATATAAATAATAATTAATAATAAGGTTAAAAAAATAATTAACTTATTTCTAAATCAAAAAATAATTTATTATAAAACAATGCTTCAAGAAGGTGAATACGATTTTTTAAAATTTGGAAAGGAAAAAAGCATTCAAAAGATTATAAATAATGAAATAATTTATTATAGCGACAAAATAAAAAAAACAAATGATAGAGGAAAAGTTCAAGAAAGAAATATAGTTTTAACAGATAAAGCAATATATAATTTCAATAATTATACTTTTAGAAGAAGAATTCCATTATCTGATTTAATTGCAATAACAGTATCAAGTGCCTTTGATGAATTTATTATTCACTTTGCTGAAGATGAATATGATTATCATTACATTACTCCAAAGAAAAAAAAAATAATTGAAATAATATCTGAATGTTATTATAAAGAAAAAGATGATGAATTTCATTTATATGTAATGCCTACTACTTTAAAAGAATATATTACTCCTAAAAAAGATAAAAAAAAAAACCTTTTTTTTTCTAAAAAACCCCAATCAGGACAAGTAGATGTTCATGAATATATTTTTGGAACAAAAAGAGAAACTATTCCTTTAGTTGATCGTTCAACAATTTTTATAGAACCAAATCAAATTTTAAATAATACAGTAGATTTATCAAGTTTTGAAATTTTAAAAACAATAGGAAGAGGATCAAACGGTAAAGTATTATTAGCAGAATATAAAAAAACAAATGAATTATATGCAATTAAAGTAATTAGAAAAGATCAAATTTTAAGTGAAGATATAATAGATAATATATTATTAGAAAAGCAAATATTATCTGGATCAAAAAATGAATTTATATTACATTTAACATTTTTCTTTCAAACACCAGAAAGATTATACTTCGTTACTCCTTTTATGAGAGGTGGAGATTTATATAATTTATTAGAAAAGAAAAGACATCTTGATGAAAATACTGTAAAATTTTATAGTTCTCAAATTGCAATAGCATTAGAATATTTACATTCTCAAGGAATAATATATAGAGATTTAAAACCTGAAAATGTATTAATAGGTGAAGATGGATATATAAAATTATGTGATTTTGGAGCAAGTGTTCATACTTATAGAAAAAATAAAGAATATGTTTTTGCTGGAAGTCCTTTATATGCTTCTCCTGAAATGATTAATTATAATGGTCATACAATAATGAGTGATTGGTGGAGTTTTGGAATATTAATTTATGAATTATTATATGGTGTTACTCCTTTTTATAATCATGATAAAAATACTATGTTTCAATTAATATCTTCAGGAGAAATTTATTTTCCTGAAACTAAAATTAATGAAGATGGTATTATTGATAAATTTATTGTTAGTTCTGAATGTAAAGATCTAATCACGAAATTGTTAACTAAAGAAGAAAATAGGTTTGGAAAAGGAGGATTAGAAGAAATTAAGAAACATAGTTTTTTTGCTGCTTTAAATTTTGATCTTATTAGAAGTAAAAAATTTAATGCACTTTTTAAACCTCATTCTCATAATAAGAAAGATTTAAGTCATTTCAATGAAGAATATCTTGAGATGGATATTAATGAAAGTCCTGTTGAAGATTGGATTAAAAATTATAATGATTATTTTGAAGAATTTGATGCTAAAGAATTATAACATTAGTTTTTTGTATTGCTTACTTTTATTTTTACAACTTTTAATATTTAATACAAATAATTTAAGATATTAAAAATAAAAATAATAATTTTATTCATTTTTTTAAATTAATTATAATTAAGAATTTGAATTTAATAGAAATAAATGAATGGATTATATAATAAAATAAAAGAGGCGAATTTTAATATTATCTATAATATATACAATTCATATTCATCAAATATTAAACTTGAAATCATATTTACAATAATTGAAGTTTTTCAAAATTTTGGAATAATAATCAATGATTTGGTATGAAAAATATTAATTTCAATATAGACTTCTCCTGTTTGGCAAGAATCTTCTTTTTTAAATGATTTAAAAAAGTTTTTTAAATATTTCAGATTACTTTATTACCTTTTTAATAATCAAAATTTATTTGTTATTTTGACATTAATATGTTGTGTTATAATTTTTTTTATATTTAGTGTTTATCTTTATCTTATAGTTCTATTTGTAAATCAAAAAAAAACTCAAGGTGAAACTTTTTTTTTAATTTTTTTAAGATGTTCAATGGATTTAATTATTAAAATATTAATAATTCCATTTCAAGGTAAAATTTTTATTTATAATTTTTAGAAATTTTATTAACCATTATAGTTTGTGACAATAAAAATTATTTTGAGGAAAAATTTAGTTGTTGGAGTCAAAGACATAGAATTTTTTTTATTATATGTTTAATTTGCTTTATACTATTACTTTTTCTTTCATATATTTTTGTTTCATTATCTTTCCAAAAAAGTGATTCTTTCTCATCAACTGTTTCAAAATATTTAATAATTAATGGAAATACTGTTTTATTATTTTCAAGAACAATTACAGTTATTTTTTTAAAAATTTGGTGTGTAACTGACATTGAGAATTTATGTTATATTTGTTTTTTAGTTTTCTCATTTTTTTGTTTTTATAGTTTTTTCCTTGAAAGAAAATATCAAAAAAGAAATAATGAGGACCTTTTGATTTTTTCAAAATTTATGTTTAATTTAATTTATTGTTGGGGATGTTTTTTATTATTTATTGGAAGTTGTATAAAATCATTAAATTTTAATGGTTTATTACCAATTTTTTTAGTTAGTTCCCTTCTTTTTCTTTTAGCTTCTTTTTATTATAAAGATGTAAATGTAAATGTGAGTTTAAAATTAGGAACAAAAGATATAGATTTATATAATAACATTAGATTATTTATTAATGCAATTGAATCAAGAAAAACCAACAGAAAATCAATAATGGATTTATTAAGTTATTCTTATTATAATTTAAGAACAAGTCATTTTCAAAAAATAAAAAGTATAGCATTAGAAACAATTCTTGAAAAAATAAATGATATAACTGCAAATGACTCAGATATTGAATATTTATTATATCAACATATTGATTTATTATATAAAGAATCATTAATTACATTTAAAGATAGTCCTGTTTTATTAGTTAATTATGCTCTATTTCAAATTGAAAAACTAAAAAAATATCAAAAAAGTTATACAACTTTAATAAAAGCAACAGAAATACCAGGATTAAATTTATCAAAAGAATTTTTTATTTATAGAATAAAAAGAGATTTAGAGGAAAGAGGAATTGAAATGGGAGTTGAAGAAACTCATATTTCTTATGCTTTTCAAACAAAACAATTATTATGTTTAATTCAAGAAATTTCTCAATTATATTCACAATTTTGGACAGTTTTATTAAACAAAAATGAAAGAATTGATACTAATCATTTAAAAGATTTAGGAGTGAAAATAGATAAACTAAGACATTCAATAAAAGAAAAATATCAAATTTTAGTTGATAAAGGTTTAAACACAAAAAAAATTTCTATTTTATATCAAAATTTTATAAAAGATGTTTTAAATGATTCTAAAGATATTTTCGAGAATAATAATGATTTTGAAAATGATGAAAAATTACAAAAATCTTTTTTTGATATAAACCATCTCCAATCAAAATCTGATTTCCAATTTATTGTTATTTTTGGTCACGGAGAATCTTTTGGATTAATAAAAAAAATTTCTTTAGGAATTTGCCAATTATTAGGATATTCAGATAAAGATTTAATTGAACAAAGTTCAAATTTAATAATTCCTGATTTTATGAGACAATTTCATGAAAAAATGCTAAAAACAAAAATTAAATATGCGACTCCTCAAAATAATTCATTTAATAATTTAAAAGAATCCTTTGTATTATTAAGAAACAGTGCAAAATTTTTAGTTCCTGTTTATGTTCAAGTAGGAATACTTTTTGATGAAAATAATCAACCAATGATATTTTTAAAATTAAATGATAAACAAGAAAGAAAAAATGAAACTAAATATCAAAAATGTTATATATTAATAAATAATAATTTAATGATTCAAAATTTTACTCCTAATTGTTTAAGTTCTTTAGGTTTTGAATCATTTTTTTTAAATGGTTCTTATGAAATAACACAATTTATTCCTGATTTCCATTCTGAAGTTTTACATTCTTTAGCAAATAATGAAAATGAAACAGAACAATTAGAAATTAAAATTAAAGTATTTAAAGAGTTATTATTAAGTAATAATAGAAAAGATAAGGTTATTTTAAATTGGAAAAATTCAAAAAGATTTTTATGTTTAATTGAAGAATTAAAAATTTTAAATGAAATTATTGGTTATTGGTTTGAATTGGAATCTACAGAAAAACCTTTTGAAACAATCTCAATTTGTAAAAGTTATACTAAAACATATTCAAGGAGTAAAAAAAAAACAAAAAGTACAAAAAGTAGAAAAAGTTTAATTCATGTGTCACAAAAAAAAGAAACTGAAAAAACTTTTGTGAAATATGATTATATTCCTTCAGTTGACAAAAAAGTGTTTTTTGATATTAAAGGAAAAACTTTTTTTTTGAAGAATAAAAATGAAGCTGATCAAAATGAAGATTATATTAAAAGCTATTTTGAGGAAAAATATAAAGATTACAAATCTTCAAATAGTGATAAAGAACAATCTTCATATGAATCTTCATTAAGTAATCAATCTTCACTCTCTTCATCTTCTGAATCTTCTTATTTAAGTGATAATTCTAAAAATGAAGTCGATAATTTAAATAATAATAAAGAAAATGAGAATTTAATGATTGACCAAGAAATATATTATCAAAATTATTATAAAGTTAAAACAAATCGTATAATTTATTCACTTTATGATTTTAATACTCATGCAATTAAAGAAGTTAAAAGAAATAATTTTGAAAGTAAAATTGAAGAAATTATAAGAGGAGAAAAAATCACAACAAAAAGAGTAAGTTTTGTATTATTAGACAGTAAAGAAAAAAAAGAAACAGAATATAGATATAGTTTAATTAAAAATAAAACTATAGATAATGTTGATATTAAAACTCCTCAAAATGAAAGTCAAAATTCTATAATAAATAATTTAATTTCACCTCATTTAATAAATAAAAGTATTATTTCTTTGATAATGTATTATCTATTATCTCTTATTATTTTAATTGTTGTCCCATATATAACATTTACTAATATATTAAATTCCAGTAAAAAACTTTACATTCTTTCTTCTTTTGTTCACGTTCAATGTTCTCTTGGTGAACAGATTATTTTAGCTTTTTATTATCTGTCAGAATTTATTTTTTTAAAAAATCCAAAATACATTTGTAGTTATATTAATAATAGAACTGAATATTCATTATTTATTAAAGAGAAATTAAAAACTCTTTATCATCAAACTGAAAAATTGCTTGATAGGTTTATTATTCATAAAGTTGGAATTTCTAAAAATGCACAAAGAATAATTGATACTTCTTATTTTGATATTTCTTATTATTATTACGACAAAGATTATGCTTTTGATTATAGAATTTATAAATTATTATTAACACCTTCAATTCAAATCTATGTTTATAATTATTTTGGTTTTGTTCATTTAAGTGAAGATAAACAACATTTTTTAAATCATAGGATTCAATATAATATGGCAAATTATCAATATTTATCAAATAGAATAAGAGAGTTTAATATATATTATTTAGAGGAAATGGAAAAAGTTACAAAATCCAATAAGGTTTTATTATGGTCTATATTTGTAGTTTATTTAATGTTTGAAGTTATTGTTACTATACTTTGTATATTAGGAAAAACCAAATCAGTTAGAGAAAAGGAAAAACATTTAAATTTATTTTGTAAAATAGATGTTGAAATTATTAAAATGATGGGATTAAAATGTCAAAAATATTCGAATCTTCAAATTGATAAAAAATCACTTTCTCAAAATCAAGAATTCCTAAATACTGATGAAGATGATAATGATATTGAAGCTTTATTGTCTAAAAAAGAAATGCATAATAATAAATTTATTCAAAGTAAAAAAGAAGTATTATCCCTTTCTAAAAAAGATCAAATAATTAAAAATAGAGAATTCAAATATTTATTATATTTTAATTTAATAGTCCATGGGACTTTAATTATTATAGTTTTATCATCCATTATAAAAACATTATCAATCTATATAACATTTTACAATTTTTCATTAATAAATATTCTATTTACAGAACAAGAACAATATTTTTTTAAAAATATAAATAATTTACGTTATAATATTCGAAATTCCGGTTTATATTTATATCAAGGAGGAACAATTGATGATATGGAAGAAGAAATTAAAGAATGTAAAATTTATTTTACTAAACTTAAACAATTAGAACTTTATATTTATGGTAATATAACTGAAAAAGGACTTCCAGGAAATTCATCAGTTATTATAATTAATGTTTTAACTGAAGGTTTATGTTCTTTTTATGATGGTTTATTTAATTTATCAAATTTAACATGTAATGATATTGGAAATAATGTTGTAGATTATGGTTTAATCCCAATTCATTCATTTTATGTCAAAGTTTTTTTTGAACTTCTTTATAATTATTATGATGTGTTTAATTATTCTCGTAAAAAAGGATATATTTATACTGATTTTGCATATGGCTCTGATTTATATAATGAATCAATTCCTGATAATGTAGAAAAAGAAGATTATTTAAAATCCAATCCTTTTTTATTAATAAATACGAAAGGGTTTAGAGATATAACTTTAATAGTTGTTGATGTATTAGTTCCTATGTACCAAAATATCATTGGAATTATGTTTGATTCTTTTGAAGATTTTTATAAAAAAAATCATGATTTTATATATATTATGATGATTCTTTTTTATCTTATTGTTGTATTTGTTCATGTTTTTAAAATTTTTCCGATGATTTTTCAAGAAAATAGAGATATAAATAAAACTAGAAAAATTTTAGGTGTAATTCCAAAAGCAATTCTTTATGAACTCATTAAAAATGATGGTTTAGAGGAAAGAAATGAAAAAAATATTTAAAATTTTATATATAAAATATAACTTAATTTTTTAATATATATATAAAAGATAAATTAATTAAAATCTTAACTTAAATATAAAAATCCTTATCATAATGATTTTATTATCAACATTTACTTTCCTAATAAATCAATCCTTTTAGATTCCCTTAAAATACCTCAACTTTTATAATATATCCATCTCATCTTTTAAAATTTTCAAAATAAGTTAAATTTTATTCAGTTTTTAACCCAAAATATTTAAATACAAAATATATAAAATAAAAAAATTTTTGAATTTATTCTTCTACTTTTGAATCTTGTTTGCTCATGAGATTAATGAATTATTTCTTGTTTATAAATTAACTATTGATGTAGTTCTCTTATATAAATATATGATATCCTTTGATTTCTTAGAACTTGATTATAAAATTATTCACAATGATTTGATTATATATTAATTAATTATGTTCTATTAATCAAAATAAAAAAGTTGAATGAAATATGATATATTTATTGCGTATAGTAATTACATGAATTATAAAAGTGTTATAATTATAATGAAGAAGAAGGTGTGAAATTATTATTGATTTTATACTTAAATATTTAAAGAAAAATAAAATAAAATAATGTAATTATCTTAATAATTGGGGAAAAAAATGATTTTAGTATTAATTGAAAATGTTATTTCTAGATTCATTTCATCTATCATTAGAACAAAAATTTTATTATATTTCTTTAATATATTTATTAGATTTTAATAATCTGTTTGGTAAAGAAATAATTTTCCTTCATCATTTCCAATTGCAAAATATGAATTATCACTATTAAAATCAATACAAAAGGGATATTTTATTCTTTCTTTAAAAGATGGAAAATTAGAATACATTTTCATTGTATCTAGATTAAATAATCTAATTGCATTTTTTTTCCATTTAGAACTCATTCCTAAAATATTACTACTTTTATTAAACTTAACATAATCACATGAAGTAGTTAAATTATCAATAACTTTAATTGGTTCCACTTCATCACTACTAGAATTTTTTAAGTCATCTACCTTATATATATTCACATATCCATTTTTACTTCCAGTTGCCAAAAAATTATAATCAAAAGAAATATCCATACAATTAGTAAAAATATTTCCATTATCATTTATTTTATTTACACAATTTCTATATTTTCTAATATCAAAAATAAAAATTTCACTTTGATCTCCAACTAAATAAATATTAATCTCATCAAAACAAATAGCATTTATTGAAGAATTAATTTTTAAATCATATTTAAATCTTTTTGTATTTATATCATAGATAAAAGCATTTCCTTTACTATCTCCAAAAGCATATGTTTTAGAATTAAAACCAACAAAACATTTTTCTAAAGATGAAATTTCATTTGATGAAGTTGCAAAATGACCTTCAAATCTATTTAACTTATTTAATTGAATATTATATATAAAATAATGTTTCCTTCTTCCTGTTATAATTAATTCATCATTTGTTATAAAATTTGATGAAAAAATTGGCATATCAATTGTATTTATTGTTTTTAATAATGTACTTTTATTATCATTTTCTTTTTCTATTTGAAATATTTTCATTGTTTTATCTAAACCAGTTGATACAATAATATTATTTTTATAAGGATGAAAATTTAAACTTGTTATTATTGAATTATGTTTATAATTTGGTAATTTTGTGATTTGAGGTAATTGATTGATTTTTAAAATATTTGATGAAGATAATATTTTAGAATCATTCATTATTGATTTATTTGTTTTTAAAATTAAATCTAATTCCCCATTTACATTATTTGAATTTGAATTATCATCTTCTATTCCTTCTGCCCATTTAAATAAATTTTTTTCTTTCTCATTATGCATTAAATTATATTGCTCTCTTATTCTTTCTTGATATTCATTTCCTTTTATTATTGATTCTGTTTTATCTTTTTTTAATTTTTTTAATTTATTTCTTGAATTTAAATTTATTTCCAAATTTTCATCATCTTCATCTTTCCATTTTATTTCTTCTTTAGTTTTTTTTTTTGATGAAGTGTCTATTTCATTTTCATCATCAATCATTGTCCAATTGATAAATAATTAATAAAATCAATTTTAAATAAAATTAATTTATATTTTTAAATGAAAAAAATAATTAAAATTTGTAATATATTTTATACAGAAAAAGTTTTTTTTGTAGAAGATCTACTATGATTTAAAATCATTTTTGGAAAAAGAGTTTTTTCTTTTTTAACAACAGTAAAAGGAAAATTATTAAAAAAAGTTTTTGCAGATATTTTAAATTTATTTATATTATTTCTATGTGTTCTAAGACTGACTAATTTTTTATCATTATCTTTCATTTTAGGTTGAAAAGTTAAGACTTTTATCTGATTTAAAACACTATTTCTAGAATTACTATTTGACATTATTAATTTTTTAGAATTATTTTTACTTAATATTATTTTCATATTACTTGAATTTTCACTAAAATTTAATTTTGATTCAGTTATATCATTAATTTTTGAAGTTTCACATGTATTATTTTTACTTCTTATAAATAATGTTTTAACAGGCACACTTTGTTTTATTATTGAATTTAAAGGAGATAAAAATAAATTATATTTACAATTCTTTTTTATATTCTGTTTAGGAGATAATAATATTTTAAGTTTATTATTTTCTTTTTGAAATATTTTATTTTGAATATTTAACATAATATCTTTTTTATATTTTTGTAATTTACCAGAAAATAATTTTACATTAAATTCAACTTTTGTAATAAGTGCATTTTTAATTTTTATTTCATTTGAAATGATTGAATGAAAAATACATTTTGGAATAAAAATAAGAATAGCTTGTCCACTTGTTACGGTTGCGTTAAAATAATTAAAGTTACTTTTATAATTGTAAAATTCATTAGTTCCAAATATTTCATATGATGAAAGTTCAATCAATAAAATATTTTTAATTCCTTTAGAAGCTGTAATATATTCATCCGTAGAAAAAATAGGGTTTTTTATGATATCTTCTTTTTCATATTTTGTTTCATTTATTTTTAGAGAAGATAAATAGTCATTAAAATTTTCCAATGAATTTTGAAAAGATATTATTAAACCATTTAATTCATCTAAAGTTCTTTCTGTTGTTATTTTGACTTTCCCAGTGACCAACAGATATATTCCATCGTATAATGAATTTTGAGAAATTATTTTTTCTCCTTTTAAACGCTTTTCAAAAATAAAATATTTTGAAACATTTTTAGAAAATAAATCCAAATCAACATCTTGAAAAATATAAAATTTTTGAAGTATATTTTTAATATATGTTTCTTTTTTTATTAGAATAGGATTAAATAATAAAGGTCTATCATATTTTTTTTTTCTTAATATTCCAACTTCTGTTCTTTCCATTGCAACATATGTAAATTTTTCTATAGATTTATAGTGTCTTATTTTACTTAAATCTCCTATATTTCTTCCTCTTTTGAATTCTGCAATTTTTTCATAATGAGGAATCCAAAAGTATTTTTTAAATTGTTTTTCTTCTCCTTTTTTATTTTCTGTTTGTATCTTTGTGACAGAAATATAACTTTCTAAATTAGGAATTTGATTATGATGATTATCAATATGAAAATTATATTGTGATAATTCATGTAAAGCATTTAATTTTAATTCTTTATATTTAAATTGATATTCACTAAGACAATATTTTTCAATATTTTCATTGTTTACATTTAATATTTTTTTATTATATTTTAAACAAATTCTAATAATTTCACTTTCTTTTAACAAAAACATTTTGAGTAAAAAAATTAAATATTCTTCTTCTGTTAAGCATTCATGTGTAATAACTAATGTTAAAACTGCAATTTTTCCTGAAATCACTAAAATAAAATCATTTGAATATTCTTTAGTTTTTTTAATTATTGAAAATTGTTCATAACTTTGATAAGATAATACCCAACAAAATTCTATTAATAATTTTTCTAAAGTTTTATCATTTTCATTAAAAGCAAGAAATTCAAAAAAATAAGGAATTTTCATTATAAATGGAATTAATTGTTTGACATCTTTTTTTTCTCTATTTTGAGGTTCTAATTTTAATATTTCAATTATTGTATCAAAATTTCTAAACAATGCAAAAAATTCAGAATCTGTACAGTGAGTATGTGATCTTGATCTAATAATTTGCTTGAATTTTTCTGCTTTATTCATTATTTATAATAAGATTAAATATTTATTTCTTTTTTAAATTTAATTTAATTTTTTTTTATTTTTTCTTTTTTTTCATCATAATTTATTTAATTAGGAATTTTTTTAATAATTTGGATATACTAACATAAATTTTTATTAAATTATTAATTATAAAATTATTATCTATGTTATTGATTAATTTAAGAAAAATCAAATTTAAATAATAACATATTTTTTTTTTTGATGATTTTTTTCCAATCATTTTGTGATATTGTGTCATTGATGATAAAGAACCAAAACAATCCAAGAATAATTTACCCACAATAATTAAATAAACAAAATCAGACATCAAACTAGTTATGATGTATTAAACTCAAATAGAAAAAATTTAGAAAGTACTCTTTAAGGAAAAAATTTAATATACTATTTCATTTTATCTTCTTATTTCCCATCATTTAATAATTAAATGATCTCATATTTTTGTTGTTATAAAAATTAAAAATCAATTAAATTACTTTTGTAAAATACAAATTATAAAAATTAAAAATCATTTAAATAAAGAAAATTAATAAATTTTTGACTGTTGATCAAAAAGATTTTTTAAAATGTTTTAGTAAAGAAAGATTTTTCTATTTAATGAATTAGAATATCTGATTAAAAAAGTCACTCTTGGGTCAAACAAAAATCAATTAACATCAAAAAAATCAAAATTATTACTACAAAAATCTCACAATAGGAAAAAAAGAGTATCAAACATTAAATTGAAAACTATTTTATCATGTTTAACACAACAAGAAAAAAGTGATAAAGTTTAACTAA
>JAEEGI010008254.1_pt1 | contig 23060 bp, 22 predicted proteins | sample 8958751 | NCBI WGS metagenome assembly JAEEGI01 (sample SAMN16246545, study PRJNA631951) | gut metagenome | biome: gut microbiome; feature: rumen; material: KS-attached | host: Bos | place: Iran: Karaj | collected 2018-10 | reverse complement strand
GGCGTGTCGTACGGTCCTCGCATTTTTGAACACCTCCGTGTAAGAAAAAATGATCGTTTCTTTCGTTCTGCTGGGTTTGGGGAAGGCACTCCCCAACAAGTTCTGACCGCGGAAAAAATTCGGCTATCTCGAATTTTGGGCCACGGGTCGATACTTGCTCTTAGTATCTGAACGCATCCCCCGCGCTCATTTTTTTCAGTTTTGCTTTTTCTTTTCGTTCCGTTTTTGAAAAAACGGATAAAAAACAGAGCAGGCATCAAGTCTAAGATCGCGCGCGGCTTCCGCTGCTGCGTGATTCTTTTTTGGACTTGATACCTGCCCTTTGCTTCCACATTCACGGGTGGGAGGACGGCTCACTATGCCAAAATATTCATTTCGTTCAAGTGGCAACGCCGGCGTAAAGCGGTAAGGCTTTGAATGGAATGATCGGCGCTCCCCGATGCCGGTACAAAACGTATTTGCTCTTGCACTTCGGACAGACGACCGCGAAATCCGCATGGATGTTCACGGGAAAGAATTCAATCGGGATCAGCTCTGATTCATTCTTTGCTTCTCTGCTCGTTGCAAACACGATGTTCTTCGCCGTGCAATTTGGGTTCGGACAATCGAAGGACGGAAGGCGACGGCGTTCCGTTTCCGCGATTTGGTTTTTCAATTTCGTTCTTGTTCCTCCGCAATCAATGCTTGTGATAAGAGCCCTTCACAACGCCCTGGATCTGCAGCTCATCCACGATAATGTCGGGGTAGCTTTTCATGTCGGGGTTGCAGGAATGAAGGATATACTTTTTCCTTTTCGGATCAAAGCCGAGCTTTTTCAGATTGTTCTTCCCGTCGAACAGCGCGATGACAAGATCGCCTTCGTTCGCCGTCTGCTGACGCTTCACAAACACATAATCTCCGGGAAAGATGCCCGCGCCGATCATGCTTTCGCCTTTCGCGATCAGTGCAAAATAATCTCCCTTTTCCACCAGCGATTCCGGCATACGGATATATTCAATAAAGCGCTGTTCCTCTTCCTGGCCAGGGCCGCAAGCGACCGTTCCAAGTACTTGCAGCGCGTGGATCGGCGAGGCGTCCTCCATCATCTTCGTGCGCGCGGTGCGTCGCCCGGAATAATCCAGCGATCCGTCCTCACGCATAGAGATCAGATAGCGGTGCACAGTGGAAAGAGGAATACCCGTTCCATCAACAATATCCCGCACGGAAGGAATCTCGTCATGCTCGCAAAAGTGCCTGTCGATGTACTCGGCGATAACAGCTTTTTTGGATGCGTCTTTTTTCATAGAGCCCTCACTTAAAACAAATTGTTTCGCTAGTGCTATAGTATCACATGAAACAATCCGTGTCAAGTCCAGTTTGAAACTTTTTGTTTCTTTTCTTTCTGTACAACAAAAAGATGCCGTGTCTGTTGGCACGGCATCTTTTGCTGAAAACGATTGGGTTTTACTGTTTTCTCGCTTTGATCTCCGCGATCAGCGCGGGAACGAGTTTTTTGTAATCTGTGACAGCGCCGATGTGCGCGATGTCGTAGATCGGCGCGTCCTCAGATTGGTTGATCGCCACGATGCATTTGGCCTTCTGCATACCGAGCTGATACTGGACCGAGCCGGAGATCGCAATGTTGAGCATCAACTCCGGGCTGACGGTCGCGCCGCTCTGGCCGATCTGACGGTCATGCGGCAGCATACCGTTGTCCACAAGCGGGCGTGAAGAAGCCAACTGCCCGCCCAGAAGCTCTGCCAGCTCACGCAGCATAGCGAGGTCTTCCTCGGTCTTGACGCCGCGGCCGCCTGCCACAACGACTTTTGCTTCCGCAAGAGATTCGCCGCTCTTCTCCGCGCTGCGTGTCTCCAGTACCTCGTAATCGCTGTCCGGTTCAAGATTGAGTTCTTCCGCGATCAGCTCGCCGGACGCATTGGCAATCGGCTCGATCGGCGCGCAGATCTGCGCATGGACGGTGGCCATCTGCGGACGGCGCTCCAGAATGACGATGTGCGCGAGGATCTTGCCGCCATATCCGGGCGTGGTCTGATAGAACACGCCATCCTCATCGAAGCCGAGATCGATCGCGTCCGCGGTCAGGCCGGTATCGAGCGAGACCATCACGCGCGGAGCCAGATCACGGCCCAGCGGTGTCGCACCGTAGAGGAGGATCGACGGCTTGTACTTTTCGGAAAGCTGTGTCAGCGCCTTCTGATACGGCCGTGCGCTGTAGCTGCGGAGCGCGTCGTTTTCGCACAGCAGGACGGCGTCCGCGCCGTAAGAGAAGAGCGTATCGGCCAGCGCCGAGACGTCCGCGCCAAGCAAAACAGCGGTGATCTTCTCGCCGTTATGCTTCTGGAGCTCTTTGGATTTTGCCAGCAGTTCGAGCACGGTAGGATGCAGCTTGCCGTTTTCCTGTTCGGCAAAGACCCAGATTCCCTGATAATCCGATTTCATATTCCCACCGCCTCTCAAAGCAAATGCTCGTTTTCGAGCAAGTCCGCCAGCGTCTTGGCCATATCCTCCGGGCTGCCCGTCAGATACTGCGTATCGGTGTTGCGCTTTTCCGGCTCGAAAACCTTTTTTGTCGAAGAGGGAGAGCCGGGCGTTCCGATCTTCGTCATATCGCAGCCGAGATCCGCCGCCGTCCAGGTCGTGCGCGGCTTTTTCTGCGCGCGCATGATGTTGATGGGCGTGGCGTAGCGCGGCTTGTTGATCCCGCCGTTGACCGTGACGACGGCGGGAAGCTTCGCGCGGACGCGCTGCACCGTGTCACCGAGATCGCGGTCGCAGTAGACCCAGCCGTCCTCGACCGCGATGGAAGAGGCCAGGCTGATCTGCGGGATGCCGAGCTGCGCCGCCACGGCCGGCCCAGTCTGTGCCGTATCGCCGTCGGTCGCGAGACGCCCGAAAAGCAGCAGATCATAGCCGCCGATCTTCTCCGCCGCCTTGGCCAGCGTATAAGAGGTCGCAAGCGTATCCGCGCCGCCGAAAGGACGATCCGAAAGCAGATATGCCTCGTCGCAGCCCATGCCGAGCGCTTTTTTCTGCACCTCGGTCGCCATCGGCAGACCCATCGTGACGACGCAGACGCTTCCGCCGTGCTTCTCCTTGAGCTGAAGCGCGGCTTCGATCGCGTTGGCGTCCATAGGATTCATCATGCTCTTGACGCCGTCGCGGCGCAGGTTTCCGGTCTTGGGATCGAGCTTGACATCGTCCGTGTCAGGGACCTGCTTGACAAATACCAGAATCTTCATGCTGTTTCCCTTACTTCACACCCATGAAGCCGGAAATGACCATCTTCTGCACTTCGCTGGTGCCTTCGTAGATTTCGGTCACCTTCGCGTCGCGCATCATGCGCTCCACGGGGTAGTCCTTCGAGTAGCCGTAGCCGCCGAAAAGCTGTACTGCGCGGTTGGTAACGTAGGAGGCGGTCTCCGCGGCAAAGAGCTTTGCCATGGCGGCGGGAGCCGTGTAAGGAAGGCCGTCCTGCTCGGCCGCGGCGGCGCGCCATACCAGCAGCCGGGCGGCGTCCGTCTTGGTCTGCATATCGGCCAGCGTGAACTGCGTATTTTGGAACTGAGAGATGCGGCGGCCGAACTGGATGCGCTCGGTCGTGTACTTCACAGCCTCGTCGATCGCGCCCTGTGCGATGCCGGTAGCCTGCGCGGCCACGCCGATACGGCCGCCGTCAAGAGTCGCCATCGCGATCTTGAAGCCCTTGCCCTCCTGGCCGAGCAGATTTTCCTTCGGGATGCGGACGTTGTCGAAGATCAACTCGCAGGTGGAGGAGGCGCGCAGACCCATCTTGTTTTCCGGCTTGGACATACTGAAGCCGGGCATATCGCGCTCGACGATAAAGGCGGAGATGCCGCGGGTGCCCTGCTCCTTGTCCGTCATGGCAAAGACGATGAACACGTCCGCCGCGCCGGCGTTGGTGATGAAGATCTTGCTGCCGTTGAGGACATAGCTGTCGCCGTCAAGAACGGCCGTGGACTTCTGCATGGAGGCGTCAGTTCCGGCGCTGGGCTCGGTCAGCGCAAAAGCGCCGAGCTTTTCGCCGCGGGCCAGAGGCACAAGATACTTCTGCTTCTGCTCCTCCGTGCCGAACTTGAGGATCGGCCAGCAGCAGAGAGAGGTGTGGGCGGAGACGATGATCGCTGTGGTCGCGCAGACCTTCGCCAGCTCCTCGATCTCCAGTACGTAGCCGAGCTGGTCGATGCCGCTGCCGCCGTATTCCTCGGGGATGGGCAGGCCCATCATGCCCATCTCGGCCATCTTCTTCACGCTCTCAAGGGGGAAGCGCTCGGTCTCGTCGATCTCCTTGGCCAGGGGCTTGATCTCATTTTCCGCAAATTCTTTAAAGGAAGCCTGAAGCTCCAGATGCTCTTCATCCAGTCTGAACATGAGTACTCTCCTTTTCAATATGAATTGTCATTCAGTTTTACGGGTAAAAAAATTTATCTTTGTTCTGCTTGACGCTATGCCTTGATCCTCTCCCACACTTCGGCGGGGACATACGCGGATACATCCTTACCGAAGGAGTGCAGCTCACGCACCATGGAGGAAGAGATCGCGGGCGCTACCGCGCGAAAATAAATGGTGTCCATGTCCGGCATGATCAGCTTGTTCACATTGGCCACGTTTTCCTCGTAGTTGTAGTCGAGGTTGTTGCGCAGCCCGCGAATGAAATAGTCGATCTCATGCTCTCGGCAGTACTCTGCGACAATACCGCTGTAAATGCTGACCTTGCAGTTGGAAAGCCCTTCGCGCTCCAAAGCTGCGCGGATGGCCTCGGCCATCTGTTCGGCGGGATAGCTCCGTTTCTTCGCGGAATTGACCGCGATAACGATATGCACCTCGTCGAACAGACGGCTGGCTTTTCGCACGATATCGTGATGCCCGTTTGTGTAGCAGTCAAAGCTTCCGGCATAAACCGCTTTCAATAGGCATCGCCTTTCTGTTTTTTATTCGCTGAGAAAACGCAGGAGTTCCGCAACGAAGCCGTCCTCGTTGTCGAGCATCGGACCGTGTCCGCCCGCAATGACGACCTCCTCATATCTGCCGCCGTTGGCCTTGTACTTCTCAAGCACATAGCGCGTCTGGCTCAGCATGGGCTGCGGCGGGCAGGCTTCCGCGCCGGGCCAGCCCGGCACATAGCCAAGCTGTCCAAGCCAGGCCAAGTCCATCAGGCTCGTGTCAGAAACCATGATATCCGACGCGCCGCGGATCCAAAGGATCGGGGGCTTGTTGGGGATCTCCGCGATCGGGGAAAGATCGCAGTAGTTGGGAGCCATCGTATTGCAGACGCCGTTTTCTCCCGCGGCAAAGAAGGGCCATACGGGAGCTGCCGTCTTGTCGCCGGGATACAGACCGTCGCCGACACGGGTGGACAGCACGCTGTCGATAAACATCTCTTTGAGCTCCGGGGCGATCTGATACGGCGGCGCGACATATACGCCGTCGATGGTCTGCGCGATGAAGCTGCGCTCGCCGCTCTGCAGGCAGGCGATCAGCTGCGCGTTGGCACAGCCGCCTCCGCTGGCCAGGCCGACCGGCTGGAGCTTTTTACCATCCTCGCCGTAGGTGCCGCCAAAGCCGAAGGGAGAGAGCGGAGCCTCCAGGATCAGGCTCTCCAGCTTCTCGCTGTGGTCGATGGCGTACTGCATCGCAACGCCGCCTCCCATGGACCAGCCAAGCAGGCTGAAGCGCTCCCAGCCGAGCGTCTCGGCCAGGGCGTCCACGTCATCGGAGAAGTCGCGCATACCGCGGCGGGCGTCGATGGGCTTGGGCTCGGTATCGCCAAACCCGCGCAGGTCAGGAGCCACTAGCTCAAAGCGGTCCTCCAGCCGCTTCATCAGCGGAAGATAAAACTTGGCCGAGGAGGCGTTGCCGTGGATGAGCATCAGTTTCGGCAGCCCCGCCTTGCCGGCGTGGTAAAAGGCGGTCGTCAGACGGGAAGTCTCTGCCTTTTGCACTTCATAAAACATTCTTATTTGTCTCCTTCGCGTTCTCTGTTTTCAAGAAATCCGAAGTCCACCTCGACCCGAAAGTTCATGTCCTTCCGGGGCTTGGCGGCCCGCTCCTTCTTCACGGGCGTTTCTCCTGTGAACATGCCGCCGTCCAGCACACGCATGGCCTCGTCCACGACCGTGTCGAGGTCGGCGCTTCCGTCGCCGAGCAAGCAGTATTTCAAACCGACAAAGTTGGAAATACCCATCAGCATATAGGACAGGACCGAGAGGTCGATGTCCTTGACCTCGCCGTTTTCCTGCGCGAGCGACAGCCCTGACGAATACGCTTTGCTGAAGGTCTCGTAATACTCCTTGAACAAATTGCGGTCGACGTAGAGCGATTCCCAAATGATGTTGTACACATAGGGATGCTTGCGGACGTATTCCAGCCATGCCCGAAGGCCCTCGCGCTCCGCTTCACGCCGCGTCTGGCAGTTGGCGGTTTTCTGTGACATTTCCTTTCGGATCTGGTGTCCGAACTGCAGCAGCAGGTAGCGGTAGAGGCTGATCTTACTGCTGAAATAGACATAAAAGGTCCCTGTCGCCACGCCGGCCAGCTTGGTGATATCCGCGATGTTGGCGCCGTAATAGCCCTTCTCGTAGATGAGCTGCGCGGCAGCGGAAAGGATATTGTTGAGGGTTTCCATTCCTTTGGGGGTTTGAGGCATCTTCAGAAGTTCGTCCACTTGTTCATTCGCTCCGTCTCTTTAGTATGATTGAATCATTTTAACACAGATCATCGGTCAATTCAACAAGAGCATATTCGGTTTTCCCTCTGCCTCAGACGATGTTATAGCGATCCTTTGAGGCGTTGGCAAAGCCGACGATCAGGCTTGCAAACAGCATCGGCTGCTCGTACATAGAGGCGTGACCGCTGTTCTCGATCATGACGTAGTGGCTGTCACGGATGTGTGCCGCCAGATACTGCTGCTCCTCCGCGGGCGTCAGATAATCCTGTCGGCAGGAGACGATCAGAGTGGGGCAGAGGACCCGATCGAGCTGGTCGCGCACATCGTAGTTGGACGAGCTGTTGGTCAGACGGATCATGGATTCAATGAATTCCCGATTGCCGAACACCGGCCCCAGCAGTCCGCGCCGCCGCTCCATCCAGTCGTTGTTCTGCGTATAGAAGCGGGGCGAGTAAATGACGGGGATCGCCGTGTAATAATACTGCATGGGGTCGCTCGAGGCGAGGTTCCACGCCTTGCCGATATCGTCAAGCCACGGCCCGGTTGCCGCCGTCGCATTGAAGAGCAGCAGGCGCTCCACCTTCTCCGGGTGCTCGATGGCATATTCCAGACCGATTTCGCTGCCGTAGGAAATACCGGCAATGCAGAGTTTTTCGATCTCAAGATGCTCCAGCAGCGCGTGCACCAGCCGGATCTGCACCGCGTGGTCGTAGGCCTCGCGCAGCTTGTCCGTCTTTCCCTGATCCATCATATCCACGAGGATCAGCCGGTTCATGGCACTCAACGGTTTGATGAATTCCTTCCAGCTCGCGCATGACATCATGATGCCGTTGAGCAGGAGCAGCGGCTTGCCTTGTCCGTAAGTTTCGTAATAGACCTGATGGCCTTCAAAGCTGAAAGTTGCCATGCAGTCTTACCACTTTTTGCCGATAATGCCGCACTCGAGAGCGCGGTCCCACAACTCGTCGCGGAACTTCGGATGCGCGATGCCGATCAGGCTCTCCACACGCTCCTTGATGTTCGCGCCGCGCAGGTCCGCCACGCCGTATTCGGTGATGACCAGATCCACGTCGTTGCGCGAAAGGCTGACTGCTGCGCCGGTCTGAAGCTGCGGTACGATTTTGGAAACCTCGTGGCGCTCGCCCGTGGCCTTGTCTTTGATCGAAGCAGTAGAGTAAAGCGCGATGATTGAGCGGCCGCCCTTTGACATCTGCGCGCCGATTGCGGTGTCCGCCTGTCCTCCCGTGCCGGAGAACTGGCGGGAACCGATCGACTCGCTGGCGCACTGGCCCGTCAGATCAACCTCAAGGCTGGTATTGATCGAGATCTGGTTGTCGTTCTGAGCGATGACCGTGGGGTCGTTGACCCACGCGCCGTCGTAGAGCGCTACGCCGGGGTTATGATCGCAGAACTCATAGAGTTCCTTGTTGCCGAGAATCATCGTAGCGATCATCTGGCCACGGTTGATGTTCTTCCGCTTGTTGGTCACAACGCCCATTTTGACGAGCTCCGCCATGCCGCTGGTGATCAGCTCGGTGTGGATGCCGAGGTCGTTCTTTTCCTTGAGAAATTCAGCCACGGCATTCGGAATACCGCCGATGCCGAGCTGCAGGCAGGCGCCGTCCGGCACATACTGGCTGATCAGACGGCCGATCTCCCGGTCCTTGTCGTTGACCGGGACGTCAGGGATCACGGGGATGGGATAATCCGCTTCGATGAGATAATCCACGTCCGTGTAATGCATGACAACGTCGCCGTACACGAAGGGGAAGTTCGGATTGATCTCCAGGATCGTGATGTCGGCAGCTTCCATCATGCGGCGCTCATAGGTGTTGGAGGTTGAAAGAGAGATAAAGCCGTTGGCATCCGGCATGGAAGCCGAGGCAACAAAAATGTTGGGCTTGTTGCGGTAGAGCCACTTGGTGGCAGCGAGATGAAGATGATTGGGGATAAACGCCATATTGCCCTGTGCGTGCGCCTTGCGCAGCGGAGTGGCATAGAACCAGCCGTCTACGCTGAAGATATCCGCATATTCGGGCTTGTAGAAATCACAGGCATGCGTCGGATTGCAGTTGATGACCTTGACGTCCTTTACCCGGTCGGCAATGGTATGGAGATTCTCCATGAACAGGCCGCCCTCGCAGGCACCGAGGCCTGTGACGATCTTATCGCCGCTTTTCACAAGCGACAGAGCCTTTTCCAGAGAGATGATTTTAGACGTATAATCCATGATCTGTCCTCCGTTTTTTTGCATTGGGCTGCGGCAGATGCCGCAGCCCTATCCGATTATGACACAGTTACTTGATCGTTGCAAGCACGTCGTCGAGGCTCATGATCGGGCTGACGACCTGCAGCTCGTAGTAGCCGCTCTCGCCCGGCTCAAGGGAGATGGTGTTCAGCGCCAGAGAGGTGATGGCCAGACGGTCGCCGTTGTGGAAGTTGATCTCGCCGCCCATGGGGATCATGAAATCGACTTCTTCCATCACGTCGTTGAAGTTGGCCCAGTTGAGCTCGAGGCCCTGATCGTGCAGAGCCTGCAGCGCCTGGACGAAGAGGCTGCCGGCGATGTAACCGGCCATGGCGTAGGAGTTAAGGGCGTTGTCGTTGCCGGAGCCGCCGTTGGCAAGCTCCCAGGCGCTCATCGCGGCGTAGAAGCCGTAATAGCCCGCCATGCCTTCTTCCGTGCTGGTATCGAGCCACGCGGTGGAATACACGCGGCGGTCGGCGGTCACGGAGCCGTTCTCGACGAAAGCGCCGAGCGTGACGGCGGAGGCGTTGACATAGGAGGTGACGACGTTCGCGTTGAAGTTCGCGTCGCGCATGGAGGACATGAGGATCGCGAGCGGGGCCTGATTCATGCAGGCGATGACCACGTCGCAGCCGGCGTTCTTCAGAACGTTTACCGCGGCGGAGTAATCGGTAGCCGCCGCGTCGACTTCCTGATAGACGATGTCGGCGTTGAGGGTCTCGTTCTGCTTCTGCACACCGTAGAGCAGGCCAACGCCCGCGTCGTCGGTGGTAGAGATCACGCCGATCTTCGTGCCGCCAAGTCCCATACCGCCCTCAACAGGAGCAAGCGCACGGGCCAGCAGCACGCGGCCTTCGGAGTTGTAGATGGGCTGCACGGGGTAAATGACCTTGTCGTTGCCGGTCGCGCCTTCCTGATAGAGTTCAGCGATACCGGTTGCGGCATAGACCATGGGGATGCCCATCTGTTTGAGGTAGTCGAGCGTCGCACCGACGGTATTGGTGCCGAAGTGACCGACAATGGCGAAGACATGGTCGGTCTCAACCAGCGTCTGCGTGTAGGTCAGGCCCTGAGCGGCGTCAAAGCCGTCGTCATAGTGGATGAGCTTGATTGCGCGGCCGTCAAAGCCACCGGCATCGTTGTAGGCCTTGAACGCAGCTTCCATGCCGGCGTTGAACGGAATGCCGACCGTGGCGAAAGCGCCGGTCGTAGCCGCCGTGTTGCCGACGAGGATCGTGGTGTCGTCCACGCCCTGCACCGGAACGAAAGGCGCGTAGCCGTCGCCCGCGGGCGCGGGCTCGTCAGCGGGAGTGTCGGCGGGATTGTCCGCAGGGGTGTCGGCGGGCTTGTCCGCCTGGGTCGGCTGATCTGCGGGTTTGTCAGCCGGGGTGCTCGTCTCGTTGGTCAGGCCGCCGCAGGCCGCCATAGAGAGGCAGAGTGCCAGTGCGAGCAGGAGTGCCAGCAGTTTTTTCATGTTTGTTCCTCCTTGTTTTTTTTCCTGTTTTCTTCATCGCTTTCGCGACTGATTACGTTTTTTTGTTGCCGAGATAGGCCTCAATCAGCTTCTCGTCGTGGATAAGCTCTTCTGCCGGGCCCTGCATGCTGATCTTGCCGAGCTCCAATACATAGGCGTAATCCGCGATTTTGAGCGTTGCGAGCGCGTTCTGCTCCACGATCAGGATCGTGGTCCCCTCGCTGCGTATCTCCTGCAGCGTGCGGAAGATGTCCTTGATGACCAGCGGCGCGAGGCCCAGGCTCGGCTCGTCGAGCATCAGCAGCTTGGGACTGGCCATGAGCGCTCTGGCAATGGCAAGCATCTGCTGCTCGCCGCCCGAGAGGGTTCCGGCCTGCTGGCGCAGTCGCTCCTCCAGCCGCGGGAACAGCGTGAGGACGCGCTTCATATTCTTCTCGGTCTCCGCGCGGGAGCGGATACAGTAGGCGCCGGCGCGCAGGTTTTCCTCCACCGTCAGCCCGGCAAAGACAAGGCGGCCCTCCGGGGACATATTGATCCCCATGCGCGCGACCTTGCAGGCCCGAAGCTGGGAGATTTCCTGCCCGGCGAGCTGGATGCTGCCGCCGCTGGGCTTGATGACGCCGCTGACCGTGCGAAGCGTGGTGGTCTTGCCCGCGCCGTTGGCGCCGAGGAGCGCGACGATACCGCCCTCTTCCACCGTGATGTCGATTCCCCGGACAGCCTGGATGGGGCCGTAGTTGACCTTGAGGTTTCTGATTTCAAGCAGTGCCATCGTCATCCTCCTCTACGCCGAGATACGCCTGCTGTACGTTCGGATCGGTCTGGATCTCCTCGGGCGTGCCGAAAGCCAGCAGCTTGCCGAAGGAGATCGCGCAGATCCTGTCGCAGACGTCCATCACCAGACCCATGTCATGCTCGACCAGCAGGATCGTGCAGCGATATTCGTCGCGGATGCGCCGGATCAGCGACGCAAGCTCCGCGGTCTCCGCGTCGTTGAGGCCGGCCGCCGGCTCGTCGAGGATAATGAGACGCGGAGAGCACATCAGGGTGCGCGCGATCTCAATTTTCTTGAGGATGCCATAGGGCAGGCCGAAAGCGTACGCGCCGGAAAAAGCGGTAAGTCCCATGAACTGCAGGACCTTTTCGGCTTTGCGGCGGATGATCTCCTCTTCGCGCCGCAGCTTTGGCAGATGCAGCGCGCTGGCCGCGATCCCGGAGGAATACTGGCGGTGTCCGGCGATCAGAAGGTTTTCCAGTACCGTCAGCTCCGGCACGACCTCAACGTTCTGAAAGGTTCTGACAATGCCGTGCAGAATCACGTCATGTACTTTCTCTTTCGTCAGGTCCAGGACTTCGTTTTCTCTTCCGCGGAACAGCAGCGTTCCGCCCGTAGGCTTGTAAAACTGCGTGATGCAGTTGAAAACCGTGGTTTTGCCCGCGCCGTTCGGACCGATCAGGCCGAAGATCTCGCCCTCGCGCACATCGAAGCTCAGTCCGTCGACAGCCTTAACGCCGCCGAAGTACATTTTGAGGTCCTTTACGCTCAGGACAAGGCCCTCTTCCAGCTCGGCGCGCTCCGTCGATGCCGCGCCGGATTCCAGTCGCCGCTCGACCTCCCGGAGACGCTTTCGCGCCTGACTGATCTTTTCATCGAACCTGGCTCGGATCGCTTCGGCGGCGGAGCTCTCTTCCGCTTCGTCCGCGGGCGGGACGGGAAGCTGTCCCTGTGCAGGATTGGGCAGGTCTGAGAGCTCTGCGGCCGTTTTTTCACGAATACGCTCCAGGCGCGCCGTATGCGCATCGGCAAGCGCCTCGTTGTCTTTATCGCTCAGCAGATAGCCGCTGAGCAGGATTTCCTTGCGAAGCGCCGCATAGCGTTCGTTTTCCTCACGCAGCCGCTTCTCTGTGATCGCACGGCGGATCTCGTCCGCGCCGAGCTTATCAAAATTTTTATCTGCCAGCTCCCGCCCGGCAAACCGCGCGCGCTCAGCCGAACGCGCGGCTTTTTTGGCCGCGGCCTTCTCGATCTGCAGTTCGCGCGCCGCTTCCAGCATCCCGATCTCAATGCGCAAACGTCTGGCCTTTTCCAGAAGGCGCCGCTCAGCTCTCGTTGCCGACATAGTCGCGGATCCTCCTTTCGACCCGCTTGCGGCGCAGCCAGAGGCGCAGGGAGCTGAGCATCTGGGCAAAGCCGCCGGGGAAAAACATCACCACAACGATGATCAAAAGACCGGTGATCATGGTGATAAAGGCCGGGTTTTCAACAAAGAAACGGATCTTGCTGAGGAACATGGACTGCAGGCCGTAGATGATGAAAGTGCCGAAGGTCGTGCCCCAGAGCGACTTGGCGCCGCCGATGATGACCGCGCCGAGAATATTCAGCGACGTGCTCAGCGTGAGCAGCGTCGAGGTCGCGGTGGTCATGTTGCGCACGTACATCATGTACAGCAGGCCGCCCATCGCCGCGTAGATCGTGGAGATGACAAAGGCGAGCAGCCGATATTTCATCAGGCTGATGCCCATCGCCTGAGCGGCCGAGGTGCTGTCCTTCATGGCCAGCATCGCACGGCCGACGGGGCTGCGGATGAGATTGGAGGTCAGCGCCATGAGAATAATGAAAGTGGCCGTAATCAGAAGATAGACGGCTTTCTCGTTGACGTTGACGCCGAATAAAACGATGTTGTTGATGTTGATTTTGATCGTCGCCTTGAGCACCATCAGCAGGCTTCGGATGATCTCCGCCAGCGCCAGCGTCATGATCGCCAGATAGATGCCCTCTATCCGAAGCGAAATGAAGCCGACGATCACGCCCAGCGCGATCGACACCGCGAGCGTCACAAGGAGTGCGACATAGTACGGCGCGCCCATGCCCTCGATCAGATAGAAAGCCACATAGGAGCCAAGGCCGATAAAGCCGGCCGTTCCCAGCGAGGCGAGGCCGGAGTAACCCAGCAGCAGGCAGAAGCCGATCGCCACGATCGCGTAGATCAGCGTGTTGCCCAGCGCATAGGCAAAGGCCGAGGAGATCATGCCGCCAAGCGCCAGAAACTGCACGAGCGCGAGCACGACTCCGACCAGCGCGATCTGCGCCAACGGATTGGCAAAAACCGCCCGAACATTTCCGCCTACGGTCTTTTTTGCGCTTTCCGGGTATGCGGCGCTGAGATATTCCTGTTTGATATCCATAAATCACCTCATACCTTCTTGACGGTCTTCTTGCCGAACAGCCCTTCGGGTTTGATCAGAATGGCAATCAGCAGCAAGACGTAGACAATGACCATCTGCCAGCGGGAAATCCCATAGAAGCCCTTGAAGTTGGCCAGAAAACCGACACAGCTCGCGGCAAGCGGGATCAGCACGGCGCCGATGACCGGCCCGTAAAAGGTGGAGAAGCCGCCAAGGATACAGGCCAGAAAAGCGTTGACCTGGATCGTCGTCATAAAGCCCGCGGAGATGGACGTGCCGCCTCCGGCGTACATGACGGCTGCCAGAACGCCGAGGCCGCAGGCCAAAGCCCAGGAGATCGCGGTGATCACATGCGTGTCGATGCCCATGAGCTCTGCCGTGAATTCGCTCGAGGCCGTGGCGCGTACGCCGAGACCCCACTTGCTGAATTTCAGCAGCAGAAACAGAACCGCAAGTATGACGACGGTGATGCCCAGGCAGATCAAAGCATGCTTGGTGATGACGATCTCGCCGCCCATCGCGGGGATCACGAAGTTCGGAGAGGTCTTGGCCTTGACCGTGTTGTAGAAGGCTTCAAACGGGATCCGCTCAGGCGTTCCGAATATGAGCGGGATGCCGCCGAAGAAGAGCGATACAAAGCCCATCGTGATGATCTGCTTCCCCAGTTCGTTGACATGACGGCCCTTGCGGAAAACGAGCAGGTCGATGAACACGCCGATCGCGACGCCGACAAGGATACCGCCGAACACGCCGAGATAGACCGGGACGCCCTTCTTATTCAAAAGATCGGCGACGACATAGCAGCCGAAAGCCGAGATTGCGCCCTGGGCAAAGTTCGCCGTCGTGGAGGTGCGGAAGATGATCGTGACGGCGAAGGCCGCCAGCGCCGTTACGCACATGCTCAAAAGCGAACCGCAAATGGTTGAAAGAAAGGAAATGAACAAAAAATCAACCCCATTGAATCACGTTTGCCGCCCAGGTATAGCCGATGCCCGCCGCGATCATGCAGACGACGGTGCCCGGCTTGACCTTGCCTGCCTCAAGGCCGAGCTTGAGAGACAGGATCTGGTCGACCTGGCCGACGTGGCCATAGTTTTCAAGATAAATGGTCTGGTCCTCCGTGAGGCCGAGGTCCCTGAGCATGCCGAGATGCCCGGAACGCTTGATGTGCAGGATGTCGAGATAGCCGATGTCCTCGCGGGTCTTGCCGGACTTGCGCAGCGCCTCGTCGATGCAGTGATACCAGTTCGGCATGGAGACCGTGTTCAGCAGGCCCTTCATCTTCGGGGAATCCATCAGACGGAGCATCCCGAACTCTTTCACGTTCTCCGCGGTGACACGTTCCGTAATGCCGCCGACTTTAGAACCGCAGGTATGGACGACCGAGCCGTCGGACATGATGTGCGTGCCGAGGAGCTGGTTCTTCTCGTAGCCCTTCTGCAGGATCACCGCGCCGCCGCCCGCGGCCAGGTTGAACATGAAGGACACGCCGCTGTCGGTGAAGTCAATGAAGTCGCAGTTGCGATAGCCGCCCGCGACCAGGATCGTCTTGACCTCGTCGTCGGCGATCAGGATATCCTTGGCCAGCTTCATGGCCGAAACCGTGGTGCAGCAGCGGTTCTGTACATCGATGCCCCAGGCGTTCTTTGCGCCGATACGGTCCTGAATATAGCAGGCGGAAGTCGTGAGAGGATACTCCTTCCACTCCTCGCCAAAGCAGAGGATCGCGTCGATGTCCAGCGGGTCGATGCCTGTGTTCTTCAGGCAATCGAGAGCGGCCAGCGCGCCCATCTCCTGCGTGCCGTCGCAGGGTTCGTCGGAAGGAACGTACTTCTGAATTATGCCCAGTTTGTTCTTAACGGCGTCCTCGCTCCAGACGCCTCCGGTAGCGTCGGAAATCTCTTTTGCCGTCATGATTTTCTTCGGAAGATAAACGCCAATGCCTACGATGCCTACAGGAACTTTTTCACTCATGAAATTGTCCTCCTTACATTTGGTGAGTTTTAATTCACATGAACCGCCATTCATGTACTATTGTTATTTTATCAATAGGATTCTTCATTGTCAACGAAATAACGCACCCTAAAGGCTTGACGAATTGTACAAAATTACGACTATTTTTTTGGCATTGACTTCAAAAGCCCTCTGTGTTACCATGCGAATATGAACCGCCGTTCACGTCTTTCTTTTCATCTTTTCTTTAGGAGGATTATTATGAAAGGCATTACTATCGGAGAAATGAAAATCGGCGACAGCGCCTCTTTCACCAAGACCATTTCCGAAACCGACGTGTATCTGTATGCCGGCATCAGCGGCGACTTCAACCCTGCTCACGTCAACCAGACCGAAGCTGAAAAAGGCATGTTCGGCAAGCGGATCGCCCACGGCATGCTTTCGGCAGGCCTGATTTCTGCCGTGCTCGGTACGCTGCTGCCCGGTCCCGGCACCATCTATATGGGGCAGGAGCTCCGCTTCACCAAGCCCGTTGCCATCGGCGATACCATCACGGCCACGGCCACGGTGGCTGAACTGATCCCCGAGAAAAATCGCGCCATTCTTGACACCGTCTGCACCAATCAGAACGGCGATGTTGTCATCAAGGGCAAAGCGACTGTTATGCCGCCGAAAGCGTAATTGCCGCGAAAAAAACAAGACGCCGAGCGTTTTTCCATTGCTCGACGTCTTGTTTTTTGGTTTTTGTTGAGATTTCGTTGTGAGAATAGCTGCTGTCAGTATTGAGAAATACTGCTATACCTATATGCCAATCCAAAACTATCTATAAATCAATCTACAGCGCAGGTTTTATTCCGATTTGTTCTACGTGAATAGAGTAACTTGGGCGGACGGAAGCTTTTTGGGCTTCCGTCCGCTCAAGTAGACTGAAAAAAGTACTATACAATTATCAGCATATTGAATGCAACTTCTCTTTCCACCGCTCGGAAACTGTCCTTTCTTGTAAACATGCATTATGAAATGGTCCGAACAGATCATGATATTCTGTTCGGACCCTGTTTCTATATTTCCTTCATTTGCCCATCTGTCAGCACGTCCAGCATGATCTTCGCGCCGAGCTTGAACGCGTAGCAGAAAGTTTCACAATCCGTGAGGACCGAGACCTCGCGCTGGGCGTCCATAAAGTCCTCAAAGAGCTTTTTCTCGTCCTTGTTGAGCGAGGCCGTCAGTACGTCGCTGACCTTGACGACTTCATCCAGTGCTTTGGCATACTGGCTGTTGCGCTTAAAAAAGCGCTCATTGGGGCGGATGTCACCGAGGTAGAGGTCTTCAAGAATTTGCATCCTGTGCCTCCTCGGGATAAACAAGCTCGTTCAACACGATCTCCTCGGCGCAGCTGCGGATGTTGTTCATGCGACGCACCCATTCCATTTGATCGGTAGCCTTGAGCGCTTCGGTCACGCCCTCTTGCTTTGCCAACTGCCGGGTGAGAAGCTCCATGCGCTCTTCGCAGGCCTGGTCGATCTCGGACAGATGCTCATACAATTCGTCGTTGAGGAGCATCGCAGAATAAATCACTGGCCGATGCTCTTTCAGATACCGTTTCCGCATCCGGCCATACTTGCCGAGCGGTTTGCTATCGGTTTCTTCGAGGGTCAGGTTAGGCAAGAGCACATCGCCAAAGCGCGTATAAGTCCCGCCATTCTGCTCAAAAAAGGATACTGCTGTTTTCATGGATCATACCTCCAAATCATATTTGGAAGCATCGTAAGCGTGAGTTTCGGTTATTTGTATCCTTAACTAAATGAATCCCCTCTCTTCGCTCTCCCCCCGCACGTCGAAGCCTTCATGCGCAGACTTGTCTTCGTCTGAGAATACGGCTCTGTCGGGCCGTGTTCTTTTTTTATCTTTTGCGCGAAGAAACAGTAGAAAAACCGTCGGGCGTATGTTACAATAAAGTATCTTTTGTAGTTTGGGAGAAAATGTCTATGGTTGATTTCTATCAGATCAGAAGCCCTCTTTCCCAGATCACCGAGGAGCGGATGCACCGCTTCGTCAACGCGCTGTCCGACGCGCTGGGCGAGAAGCTTGAAAAAGTGTCCCTCGAGCAGTATCTTGCGGACGATTTTGCCCTGCTCTACGTCGCCTCCGGCGGCAGCGAAGGCTTCTTCCTCGAGGTCTTCGAGCAGCTCAAGGGCCGTCACTGCTACATCCTCACCAGCGGCGAGAGCAATTCCCTGGCCGCCTCGATGGAGATCCTCAGCTTCCTGAACAAGCACGGCGGCAGCGGCGAGATCCTCCACGGCGACATCGAGGACGTCGCCGGCAAGATCCGCGCCCTGGCGCTGGCCCACCGCGCCCGCGCGAAGCTGCGCGGCAAAAAGCTCGGCTGCATCGGCGCGCCGTCCGACTGGCTGATCGCCAGCAATTTCTCCGAAAAGGCCCTGATGGACAAGCTGGGGCTCGGCTTCGTGTCCATCCCGATCGAGGAGCTGATCGCCGAGATCGGAAAGGAGAGCTATGAGCGCGACGCGTACGCCGATCTCTTCCTCGCGCAGGACTTCGACAAGGCCGAGATCGAAAAGGCCCTGTACGTCTACGGCGCCTTCCAGCGTCTGATCGACAAATACGGGCTCTGCGGCCTGACGGTGCGCTGCTTCGACCTGCTCGACACCGTGCACACCACCGGCTGCCTGGGTCTGGCGATCCTCAACGCCCGCGGCATCTGGGGCGGCTGCGAGGGCGACATGCCCGCGCTGATCTCGATGGCCGTGCTCGGCGCGATCACCGACGAGCCGCTGTTCCTCTGCAACCCCAGCCGCTTCGACACGAAGAACGGCTATGCGGTCTTCGCCCACTGCACGATCCCCGTCACGATGCTCCGCGACTTCACGCTCAACACGCATTTCGAGTCCGGCATCGGCGTGGCCGTTCAGGGCCGCTTCGACGAGGGCGACTGCACGATCTTCAAGTGCGAGGGCGACCTCAGCCGCTTCCACGCGCAGGAGGGCCGCATCGTCGACGTGCCGTGGAGCGACATGCTCTGCCGCACGCAGATCAAGGTCGAGCTCGACGACTTCAGCTATTTCCTGACCAGGCCGATCAACAACCACCACATCATCTGCCGCGGCCGGCATGCCGCGGAGGCGGAGGCCTTCTTCCGTCTGCTTGAGAATTAAGAGAGAACATTATTTCAGATACAGGGGGCGGTCTATTTTGGCAAAACAGTATGTGGACATGAATACGCCCGTCATCGAGATGCGCAACATCGTCAAGAAATTCGGCGATTTCACGGCCAATGACGGCATCAATCTCACGGTCCACAAAGGCGAGATCCACGCGATCCTCGGCGAAAACGGCGCGGGCAAATCGACGCTGATGAACCAGCTCTACGGTCTGCTCAAGCCCACCTCCGGCGACATTTTGGTCAACGGCAAGAAGATCGAAATGAACAACCCGCGCGACGCGATCGCGGCCGGCATCGGTATGGTGCACCAGCACTTCATGCTCGTCCAGCCCTTCACGGTCACGGAAAACATCGTCCTCGGCACCGAGCCGACCAAGGGCGTGAAGCTCGACATGGCCACGGCGCGCAAAAACGTCGTGGAGATCTCCGAGCGCTACGGCCTGTCCATCGACCCGGACGCGAAGATCGAGGACATCTCCGTCGGCATGCAGCAGCGCGTCGAGATCCTCAAGGCGCTCTACCGCGGCGCCGACATCCTGATCCTCGACGAGCCGACCTCCTCGCTCACGCCGCAGGAGATCGTCGAGCTCATCGACATCATGCACAACCTCGTCAAGGACGGCAAGAGCATTATCATCATCACCCACAAGCTCAAGGAGATCAAGGAGTCGGCCGACTTCTGCACGATCATCCGCCTGGGCAAGTACATCGGCACCGTCGACGTCGAGACCGTGACGGAGAGCGACCTGGCCAGCATGATGGTCGGCCGCAACGTCACCTTCAAGGTCGACAAGCCCGAGCAGGAGCCCGGCGAGGTCGTGCTGGACGTGCAGGACCTCCACTGCCTGGACTACCGCGGCATCGAGATCGTGCGCGGCCTCGACCTGCAGGTCCGCCGCGGCGAGATCGTCGGCATCGCGGGCATCGACGGCAACGGCCAGACCGAGCTCGTCGAGGTCATCACCGGCCTGCGCAAGGGCACCTCCGGCAAGGTCCTCGTCAACGGCGTGGACGTGTTCAACAAGACGCCGAACTTCGGCTTCAAGCACGGGGTGTCCTCCATCCCCGCCGACCGGCAGAAGCACGGCCTGGTGCTGGACTTCTCGATCGAGGACAACCTGATCCTGCAGAACTACGGCAAGGACCCGTATTCGCAGAAGAACATCCTCCAGCGCGACCCGATCTTCGCGCACGCGACGGAATCGATCGAAAAGTACGACATCCGCCCCGGCAACAGCGAGAAGCGCCCGGCGGGCACGCTCTCCGGCGGCAACCAGCAGAAGGTCATCATCGCGCGCGAGGTGCAGAACGACAAGGACCTGCTCATCGCCGTCAACCCGACCCGCGGCCTGGACGTCGGCGCGATCGAGTACGTGCACAAATACATCGTCGACCAGCGCAACAAGGGCAAGGCCGTCCTGCTCGTCAGCTTCGAGCTTGACGAGATCATGAGCCTGTCCGATATCATCGACGTCATCTTCGACGGCAAGATCGTCGCCTCGCTCCCGGGCAAGGACGCCAATGAGAACGAGCTCGGCCTGATGATGGCGGGAGGAGGGAAAAAGGAATGAGTAAGAAAAAAGGCTTTCTGAACTTCGTTGCGGAAAATCGCTTCATCCACATCCTGCTCTCCATCCTGCTGGGCTTCCTCGTGGGCGCGATCTTCCTCGCGATCATGGGCCTGTCCGTGGGCGAGGCCTACGGCAGACTGATCACCAGCGTCACCTCGCTCAAGGGCTTCTCCTACGTGATCGTCTACTCGATCCCCTATATCGTGGTCGGCCTGTCGGTGGCCTTCTCGTTCAAGACGGGCGTGTTCAACATCGGCGCCGAGGGCCAGTTCGTGATGGGCTCGATGGCGGCGGCCGTGGTCGGCATCCTCGCCGGCGGCCTGCCGAAGATCGTGCTGATCCCGCTGTGCTTCCTCGCGGCGATGCTCGCGGGCGCGATCTGGGGCGTGATCGTCGGCGTGCTCAAGACCAAGTGGGGCATCAACGAAGTGCTCTCGATGATCATGTTCAACTGGGTGGCCTTCTATCTGTCCAACTTCATCGCGGGCATCCCGGCCATCCACTCCGACGGCACCGCCGAAGCCACGAAGAACATCTCCGACAACGCCAGCACCCTGCTGTCGAAGGACCTGATCAACCGGCTCGGCCTCTGCCCCACGGCCAACTGGGGCATCCTGGTGGCGATCGCCGTGACCGTGCTGGTGTGGTTCATCATCGAAAAGACCACCCTGGGCTATGAGCTCAAGGCCGTCGGCTCGAACAAGTTCGCGGCCGAATACGGCGGCATCAACGTCAACCGCTCGATCCTCACGGCGCTGGCCATCTCCGGCGCGCTGGCGGGCCTGGGCGGCTCGCTGCAGCTCATGGGCATGGGCAGCCGCATTTCCGTGTTCTCCTCGCAGGAGGGCTTCGGCTTCGCGGGCATCGTCGTGGCGCTCATCGGCTGCTCGAATCCCTTCGGCGTGCTGATCGCCGGCATCTTCTACGGCGCGCTGACCTTCGGCGGCAGCAAGCTCAACCTCGTCGGCGCCCCGACGCAGCTGATCAACGTCATCGTCGGCACGGTCGTGTTCTTCATCGCGATCTCGATCATCTTCACGCGTCTGAAATTCCTTAAGAGAAAGACCGAAAAACCGAAACCGGCGAAACCGGACAAGAAAGCGGAAGGAAAGGAGGCGGCTGAGAAATGACGAACCTTTTGAACACCATCGGCATCATGCTCTACGCGACGCTCATCTACATGACGCCGCTGCTCTACGCCTCGCTCGGCTCCTGCTTCTCCGAAGTCTCGGGCGTCATCAACATCGGCATCGAAGGCATGATGACCGCCGGCGCCTTTACCGGCACCGTCGTGGCCTACTTCACCGGCAACCCCTGGATCGGCTTCCTCTGCGGCGGTCTCGCGGGCGCCTTCTTCGGCATGCTGCACGCGATCGCCACGGTCAACCTCGGCGCCGACCAGACCATCGCCGGCACCGCCATCAACATGCTCGGTCCCGGCATCGTGATCATGATCGCCAAGGTCATGTTCAACTCCACCGACACCATCCCGCTCGACGCCTCCATGAAGATCCCGCGTCTGTTCCGCGGCGTGTTCGACACCTCCACGGTCTTCGGCCGCTTCATGGACAACGTCTTCGCCAACTACGCGGCGACCTATCTGGTCTTCATCGCGGCGCTCGTCGTGTGGTTCGTGTTCTACAAGACCCGCTTCGGCCTGCGCCTGCGCGCCTGCGGCGAGCATCCCCAGGCCTGCGAGACGCTGGGCATCGACGTGCTGAAGATGCGCTTCACCTGCGTGTGCATCTCCGGCTTCCTCTCCGGTCTCGGCGGCGCCTTCGTCACGATGGCCATCTCCAACCAGTTCCGTCCCATCTCCATCGTCGGCCAGGGCTTCATCGCCATCGCGGCGGTCATCTTCGGCAAGTTCCGTCCGCACGGCGCGCTGCTGGGCTGCCTGCTGTTCGGCTTCTGCTCCGGCCTCAAGGTCGTGCTCGGCGGTTCGTCCGGCATCGACATGCAGCTGATCTCCATGATCCCCTATGTGGTCACGGTCATCGTGCTGGTGCTCTTCGTGGGCAAGTCCCGCGTGCCGAGCGCCAACGGCCGCCCCTTCGTCCGCGCGAAGTAAGCGGCGGTCCCGGCAGGGAAAGCAGGACCGTTATCCTTCAGACCTTATGCCCCGGCGGATCGCTTTCGATGCGCATGGGGAGAGCGAAGAGAGGGGACGGGAGTCCCCTTTCATCGTTCGATCACGCGATCACGGCAAAACGGGAACTTTTTCGCAAAGTTCTCGTTTTGCCTTTCAGGCGGCCGGCGCTCTGCCGCCCGCCTGAAGGATATGGAAGCCCTCCATATCCTTCGTTTCATGAATACTGTCTTTTCAGGAGTACGCTATGAATCCTTATCTTAATATCGCCCCCGAGGTAAAAGCCGCGCTGGAGCAGGGAAAGCCCGTCGTCGCGCTCGAGAGCACGATCATCTCCCACGGCATGCCTTATCCGAAAAACGTCGAGACCGCGCTGCGCGTCGAGCAGACGATCCGCGACAACGGGGCCGTTCCCGCGACGATCGCCGTGATCGGCGGCCGTCTGAAGGCGGGCCTCAGCCGCGAGGAGATCGAGCATCTCGGAAAGAGCGGCCGCGCGGTCGCCAAGGCCAGCCGCCGCGATCTGCCCGCGCTCGTCGCCCGCGGAGCGGACGGCGCCACCACCGTCACCACGACGATGATCATCGCCCGTATGGCGGGGATCTCGGTCTTTGCAACGGGCGGCATCGGCGGCGTACATCGCGGCGCCGAGACGACGATGGACATC
>JAEEGI010008253.1_pt1 | contig 23060 bp, 23 predicted proteins | sample 8958751 | NCBI WGS metagenome assembly JAEEGI01 (sample SAMN16246545, study PRJNA631951) | gut metagenome | biome: gut microbiome; feature: rumen; material: KS-attached | host: Bos | place: Iran: Karaj | collected 2018-10 | reverse complement strand
AAACGTACAGAACCTTTATCAAGCAACTCTTTTGAAACTGCGGCCGCAGAGAGGTGTAAACGATCTGAACAGCATGAATAAAAGCCTGCTCAGTCTGTTCCTTGCGGAGTATTCCTCCGTCAATGGAAGAGAGGAAGCATTTCAGTCTTATAAAGCAAGCATAGCAAAGGCTTCGGGAATGAGACTTCCCGAGGGAAAGCTGGAACCGAGTGCACTGGGGAGAGTAAATGCGGCGGATTCAGAGGCCTTTTATCGCTGTGCGCTGGAGCTTTGCATGTTGGACAATGGTTACGATGCCGAGAATAAGCGTTTTATGCTGCCGCAGCATATTCTCAGTATGTTGGACTACCTGAATCTTTCAGCCAAGAAGAAAGAGAGCATAGAAAAGGTTTTGCTTCGGGAAACCGACAACTTTGGCACGAACTATCTGATGAACAAATACGTGAATCCGATGGACGGGATCGGAACAGACGGACTTGAGTTGACGGAGGTGGGGACAAAATCTCTGGAAGAGAATAATACTCAGCTGCCAATTTACTATGCAACATCTGCATCCTTCAGCTTCACGCGGCTGCCCGTGGACGCCATCGTGAACCCTACACGAGAGAATCTCATCCCAGGAGCTAATACCCTGGCCGCCGTCATTCATCGTGCGGCGGGATCCGAGCTTGCAAAAGCATGTAAAAAACTGAACGGCTGTAAAGTCGGAGAGGCGAAGCTCACGGACGGTTACAGGTTGCTTCCAAAGAAAAAAATAATCCATACAGTCGGCCCCGTATACAAAGGGGGAAATCCCACATGTGAAAGCCTGCTCCGGGACTGTTATATGAACTCGCTGACCATTGCGAAGGGCCACGACCTCCATACCATAGCGTTTCCGTTGATTTCCACTGGTTCCCGTCGGTATCCGAAGGATGAGGCATCGGAAGTAGCGCTCAGGTCAGTAAAAGAGTGGATCGAAAAAAACCAGGATTACACGATGACCGTTATTATGCACTGCAACGATGAACTAGCAAAGGATTACTATATTACCGCCGCAGAAAAATATGATATTCCTCTGGAAGAGTGGCACATAGAAAATCAACGGCAGAAAGAACAGGTTAGTGCGGAACGGCCTGAACAGGCATCCGATGCCAGCAGTGAATCGGATGATCTTGTTAACCTCTTGTCAGTACTGCACGAAAAGAATGACTTTGCAGATGAAGCTAATCTGCGATTAGACTTAGCCCGCATAGGAGCAGCGCGTATCCTGCTTCCCGCAGCGAAAAGGGAAGCCATTCGAGCAGAAATCAAGTTTGCTCAATCCGTGGTGATTCGTGTTGGCGGCGGAAATGCATTAAACGAGCCGAAGGTTCTCACAACACTAATGGAGAGTATTGTGAAAATCGGCAAGATATTGGGTATGTCGCTCACAGATGATGACGCAAAAGCAAAGCTGATTCAGTATAAGTATTATTTTAGCGACTTTGAAAAAATCAAAAAACATGATGAAGGCCTCAAAAGAGTTTTGGGAGACAAAACCTTTGATGCCATTGATGGGGAAAAACCTGTTCGGGATTGGTCAGAATACTATGTTCAGCGAATCCTTTGGCTGTCAGCATTGGATTTTCATCAGGATAAACAGAAGAAAGGAAACTGAATGACGGATCCCGCATGTATTATCAGCTATACTGATTCGACCAAAAAAAGTACGCCCCTCCGGTTTTTGAGAACGTAGAAGGGTACTGAAACGACGCGCAATGATGCAACGAATCAGCGGGGACAGAGTCAGCGGGGGTGTCAGTAGGGACGGTTCTCATTGACACGTTTTCGACGTACATCCCAAAACTCATCGGAGGCAGGCCGCTTGGCCCGCCTCCAAAACGCAAATGCTCTTATCCCCCGTACCCCAGCAGCACCAGCACCAAACCGTACAGTACGCTCGCCACCGTGCCGTAAACGATGACCGGTCCGGCGATGGTGAACATCCTGACGGCGGTGCCGGTGACGAGCCCTTCGCTTTTGAATTCAAGGGCGGGCGAGGCCACGGCGTTGGAAAAGCCGGTGATGGGCACCAGCGTGCCGGCGCCGCCGAATTTGGCGAGCCTGTCGTATATGCCGAGGGCCGTGAGAGCCGCGCCGATGAAAACGAGCGTTACGGAGACGGCCGCGGCGGCCTCGTCGGGGTCCGCGAGGCGGAGAGACCACAGCTTTAAAAGCAGCTGGCCGAGAACGCATATCGCGCCGCCGCTGAGAAAGGCCCGGAAGGTATCGGCGGCCAGAGCGGAGGGCGGGGATTTGCTTTTTACGTATTCGCGGTATTCCGCGTTTGTCATATTGACCATTGTTCTGTTCCCTTTCACGGAGCGCTTTTCCGCCTCGGGCGAGGTACGGATTACTTTGCGGAAAAAAAGCCTCCCGACCGTATTATCTGCGGTCGGGAGGCGGGTATTATATCCTTATTTATCCACGTTTACGTTGTTTATGCCGTTTTCCTCGAATTCCTCGATATATTCGTCTATGCGCTTGTTCAGCTCGCCGTAATTCGACGAGTCGATAGGCGCGAAATCCATATCGCGGCGGGCAAGCTCCTCGGCGAGTATGTCAAAAAATACGGCGTCCTCATATTCCATGATCGCCTCGTGTATGCCTCCGCGGGCAAACTCGGCGGATGGGACCACTTCGCCGTCGACGACCTCGAACAGAGAGTACATGCCGGTTTTCAGGCAAAGACCGAAAAGCTTTGACTCGATGTCGTCGAATTCCTTCAGACGGTTGTCCCCGCGGGCGGAGTTGAGCACCCAGTTGCCTATGTAGACCATATCAAGCAGACGGCGGAATTCTCTGTCTGTCAGCTCTATGTTCACGGTCATACCCCCTTTCGGAAAATACCGGCGGCGGCCGTCGTTCCGGCCCTCGTGCGGTATAATGCTCATAACGTGACCATTATATAATGGAACACCGCCGATTTCCACAACAAATTTTAAACTGAGCCGGGTAATTTTACATCACGGAGGACAAAGATGCAATATTTTGTTTCCCGGCTTCATTTTATGCTTGTGCTTGCAGATAATTTGCATTATTATATACAAAATAAACCCGTGTCCGCGGACGCCGGCCGGCATACGGAGCGGACGAACGGGAAAAATCCCGAAGAAGGGAGCGGAGCATATGAAGGACGTGCTGATATCCATTTCCGGCACTCAGTCGTCGCAGGACGGTGGAGACGAGCAGATAGAGCTGGTCACCGACGGGCAGTACCATTACGGCGGCGAAGAAAGCTGGTTCACATACGAGGAAAGCAGCCTTACGGGCATGGAGGGCACCAAGACCACCTTCCGTCTTGAAAAGGACAGGGTCACGCTTACGCGCGAGGGATCCGTAAACAGTCAGATGATGTTCCAGGACGGGAAAAAGAACGTGTTTCTCTATGATACCCCCTACGGGGCCGCCACAATGGGCGTGGATACCAAGAGCCTTAAGACCCACGCCGATGAGCACGGGCTGAAAATGGACATCGTTTATTCGGTGGACGTGGACAACATCGTGCTGGGGAAGAACATTTTTAAAATCAACGTGAAGGAAATCAAGCAATGAGCAATCTTATTGAAGCGGCGAAAAAAGAGATAGACCTGCTGATAGGCGCGGCGTATGAGGCGGCCTGCGCCGAGGGGACCCTCCCCGCGGGCTCCGAGCTCGGAGGGACCGTGGAGATACCCAAGGATCCCTCTCTGGGGGATTATGCCTGCTCATACGCCATGACGGCGGCGAAGAGCATGAGAATGGCGCCGCGCAAAATAGGCGAGGCGCTCGTTGAGAAGCTCAGGCTCGACGGCAGCAGCTTCCGCAGCGCGGAGGTCGCGGGAGCGGGCTTTATCAATTTCCGCCTTTCGGACGAGTGGTACGCCCGCGTGCTGGCCGAGATCGAAAAGGAGGGCGCGGATTACGGACGCATAGACGAGGGCCGCGGACAGCGCGTGATGGTGGAGTTCGTTTCCGCGAACCCCACCGGCACGATGACCATAGGCAACGCCAGGGGCGGCGTGCTCGGAGACGCGATGGCGTCGGTGCTGGAAAAGGCCGGCTACGACGTATGGCGGGAATTCTACGTAAACGACGCCGGACATCAGGTGGAGATGTTCGCCCGCTCCGTGGAGGCGCGCTATATCCAGATGCTCAAAGGGGAGGACGCCTGCGTTTTCCCGGAGGACGGCTATCACGGAGAAGACATAAAGGAGATAGCAAGGCTCTTTTACGAAAAATACGGCGACGCTTATCTCAGCGAGGACGAGGAAAAGCGCCGCGGCGACATGATGCGCTTCGGCATAGAATACAATATCGAAAAAATGCGCAGGGACCTGGAACGCTACGGAATAAAATACGACCTGTGGTTCAGGGAGTCCTCGCTGCATGAAAGCGGCTACGTCGCCGAAACGGTCAACATGCTCTCCGAGGCCGGGTATACTTACGAAAAAGACGGAGCGCTGTGGTTCGAGCTGACGCGCTTCGGCGCCGAAAAGGACGAGGTGCTGCGCCGCTCAAACGGTTTTTATACGTATTACGCGGTGGACATGGCGTATCACCGCAACAAATTCATCGAAAGAGGCTTCGACAAGGTCATCAACGTATGGGGCGCGGATCACCACGGTCACGCCCTGCGCTTCCATAAATCCCTGCCCGCGCTGGGCATCGACCCCGACAGGCTGCACTTCCTGCTGATGCAGCTGGTAAGACTCATGCGCGACGGCGAGATCGTCAAGGTCTCCAAGCGCACGGGAAAGGCCATAGCCCTTTCGGACCTGCTTGACGAAATACCCAGGGACGCGGCGAGGTTCTTCTTCAACGCCAAGCCGGATACCCATCTGGATTTCGATATGGACCTCGCGGTGCGCAGAGACAGCGAAAACCCGGTCTATTACGTGCAGTACGCCCACGCGAGGATATGCAGCCTGTGTCAGAATATGGCGGAGGAGGGCATGCCCGTAAGACCCGCGGGGGAGATCAACGCCGCCCTGCTCGACTCCGACGTGGAGCGGGAGCTTATCAAGCAGCTTGCTCTGCTGCCCGAGGAGATAAGACTTGCCGCGCGCGACTACGATCCATCGCGCATAAATCGCTATCTCATAGAGCTCGCGTCGCGCTTCCACCGGTTTTACGGAGCGAAGCACATTCGCGGCGAGGAGAGAGCCGTGGCCGAGGCCAGACTGAAGCTGGCCGACTGCGTCAGAATAACCGCGGCGAACGCCCTCGGCATACTCGGCGTGGACGCGCCGGAAAGAATGTAGCTCAAAACAGAAGCTTTACGGTGATACCCGCGGCGGCATAGACGACCAGATCGGCTGTGAGCGCCGCGGGTATCGCATATCCGAGCCGTTTCACACCCGCTCCGGAGGAGTAGACGGAAACGACGTAAAACGTGGTCTCGGAGGCCGCGAGCATCACCGCGGCGGTACGCCCGTCGAACGAGTCCGGGCCGAGAGAGCTTATCAGCTCCGAGCCGAAGGCAAGAGCGCCGCTGCCGCTGAGCGGGCGTATCAGCATGAGCGGAGCGAGGCGCGGAGATATGCCCAAACGCGAAAGCAGCGGGGAAAGCAGGGCGGAAAATGCGTCGAGCGCGCCGGAGGCCCTGAGCATGTATACGGCGCAGATCATGGCGGTGAGAGAAGGGAAAATGCTCAGTACCGTTTTCAGCCCGGCCCCTATGCCGTCGGTAAGGGCCGGATAAAGCTCCGTTTTGCGCATAAGCGCGTATACGGACGTAAAGGCGATGAGCAGCGCGATCGCGCCGCCGCTCATCGCTTTTTCCTCCCCATGAGATACGCCGCGGCAAGACCCGCGATCACGGAGGCAAGGGAGCTCAGCCACACCGCGGGGAGTATGTCGAAGGGGTCGGCGGCTCCCGCGGAGGCGCGCAGCGCAAAGACGGACGCGGGTATGAGCTGTATCGAGGCGCTGTTCAAAACCACGAGTCGGCACAGCTCTTGCTCGCTGTTTTTCATCGCGGCAGCAGCGCGTATGCCCGCGGGGGTGGCGGCGCTGCCGAGTCCCAGCAGATTGGCGGATACGTTTTTCGACAGCGCGCCGAGAAGCTCGGGGTCTTTCGCCGCCGAAGGGAACAGCCGGACGAGCAGCGGCCTGAGCAGGCGGGACAATCCCGCCGACAGACCGGAGCGGTCCATAAGCTCCATTATTCCCGACCAGAGGCATATGGCGCCGCACAGCGCCGCGCACAGCTCCACCGCGGCCCCGGCGCCTTCGACGGCCGCCGCCGAGACGGCCCCGATGCGGCCGCCGATGAGCCCGAAGGCGGCCGAAATGACGATAAGCCCCGTCCATACTCGCGATAAAGCCATATTCCGTTCCTCCCGCGTAAATACTATTCGGAGGGGGCGGGGATTATCATTTATCCCGGACGTTTTTTCGGAGCATGTGAGAGCGGTCACGGGGAAGCGTTCTCCGGGACACATCCGTCCGCGGACTCCGGTTTGTTGACAAAAACAACGAGTGTTGGTATAATGTCGACTGAACACGAAAGATGGATAATATTGGAAGGAGCGTGCCCATGAAGACAACGGGAATAGTCAGGCAAGTGGACAGCCTCGGAAGAATAGTTCTGCCCATCGAACTGAGACGGACGCTCGATATAGCGGAACGCGATTCTCTGGAAATCTATGTGGAAGAAGACAGGATAGTACTGAAAAAATTTGCTCCGTCCTGCATATTCTGCGGCCGGACGGAGGAGCTGGTCGATTTCAAGGGAAAGAAAGTCTGCAAACCGTGCATCACGGCGATGAAAAAGCGCTGAAAGAATAAAACGGTCTGCCCGCCATCGGCGGGCAGACTTTTTTTGCCTTCATTTCCCGTACCACGCTATCAGCAGATCCGCCACGGCTCCGTAGCTGTGTACGCCAAGCTCCTGTCCGTAGCTTTTAAGAAAGCCGTCGTATATCTTTTCGCTTATTTCGGCGCTTTTGGTTTCGAATGATCTCCAATAGGCGTTGTTTGCTCTCAGATCCGCCAGCACGGGCTCGGGCAGGGAGGAATAGATCCTGTAATATCCGTCGCGGTCATAGCCGTAAAGCGCGCTGCACAGATGTATGTAACCCATGAGCCATCCCGAGTATTCGTATACCGGGTCGCCGCTGAGAGTGCAGGCGAGCACGGCGCAGAAGTTGGCGTCCTGCTCCGAGGCAATGCCGCGCTGATGGGCCATCTCATGAGCGACGGTCGAGGGGATCAGGCAGGCGGGAGCGTCGGTATTTATGTTCGCCTCCCCCGTGAAGGGGAAATAGAAGCCCGTGTAATTGAAGCGGCTCATCAGCCGGGAGAACGTCGCCCTTTTCGGCGGCACGTCTTTAAGAGAGAGAAAATCGAAGATCTTTTCCGCGCCGCGGTATATATCGGGAGCCGAGGAGAAAATGCCGTCGAGGGAGGCCGAAAACAGGCCGTTTTCATCCCGGGGGACGTCCGAACAGGTGTCGCGCAGCATGTCGGCGAAGTGTTCCGTAACGGCGTAAAGCTCGTCCACGGACGAGGGAGCGGGGCGCAGCCCGCTTTTGTCCTGAAAGCTTTCGGCGTAATAGGACGCTCCGAGAAACAGGCACAGCAGCAGATATACCGTCTCCGCGGCCGCGATGATGAAGGAAAGGCGCCTGAGCAGCACGCGCGCCCTTCTGCCGCGGCTGCGGCAGACCGAAACGACGGCGCATACGATATATACGAGGAGAAAAATGAGCGCGGCGCAGACAAGAGTCTCCGCCGCGGAAAAGGGGAGCGGCGAGAAAAAGCGGGCGAGGGCCTGCCGTATACGCAGGGTAAAGGCGGCAAGGGAAGTCATAAGCGGCTTGAGCGGACAGAGCAGACGGAACAGCGCCGTCAGCGCCGCGGCCGATATCATGTAAATACCGCGTTTTTTCATTTTTCCCCGCCTTTCGACTGTGATCGGTAAGATTATACTATACCGCCGCGCCCGATAAAAGGTTTAAATTCAGGCGCGTGAGGGAATACTTGCACTGTCGGACGACAGAACGGAGGCAATATGAAAAAAACGCTCGTTATCATTCTGACTGTGCTTACGCTCGCGGCGGACTCCGCCACGGCCGCGCCCTGCGGGGATCCGGAGGCATACGCGGAGGCCTTCGCGGATAACCGGAGCCTCGGCATGGCCGTACTGCGCGGCGGAACGGCGTTCGTCCCGCTGAGAGCCTTTACTACCGCGCTCGCGCCGCAGTACACGGTGGAATGGGACAAAGAGACCCGCACCGCGTGGGTGCGGGGAGAGAATATGGAGCTCAGCGCCGGTGCGGGAGCGGAGTACATCATCGCTAACGGAAGGTACCTTTGGCTCGACGAGCCCGGCTTTATCGCCGACGGACGCATGATGCTGCCCGTCAGGACGCTGGCAAGGGCCTTCGGCTGCCGGGTCTGCTGGGACGGGGCGAACCGCCGCGTACTTATAGACGGCAGGATAAGCCCGATAGAAAGCGGAGAGAGCTTTTACGATGAGGACGATCTGTACTGGCTTTCGCGCATAATATATGCCGAAGCGGGCGGCGAATGCCTGGAGGGACAGGTGGCTGTGGGCTGCGTGGTGCTCAACCGCATGGCGGAGGACTATTGGCCCGACAGCGTTTACGGGGTGATCTTCGACTGCCGCTGCGGGGTGCAGTTCGCGCCGACTCAGAACGGAGCCGTATACCGGCAGCCGTCGGACAGCGCCGTCGCTGCCGCAAAGCTCGCGCTTGACGGGGCCGAGACGGTGGGCGACAGCAAGTTCTTTTTCAACGCGGCCGCGGCGACGAGCAGCTGGATCGCGGATAACAGGGAATACGTCACGACCATAGGAGCGCACAGCTTTTACGCATGAATAACGAACTGCCGGCAAGGTCACGCCCTCCCGTCCGCTCGCGAGCGGACGGGAGGGCGTATTTGCGGTGATCACAGTACCTTGTGCAGAAAATCCCGCAGACGCGGGTCGCTCGGGGAAGAGAAGATGCGTTCGGGAGAGTCCTCCTCGCGTATGATCCCGTCGGCCATGAAGATGACCTTGGAGGCGACCTCGCGGGCAAAGCCCATCTCATGCGTGACCACGGCCATGGTCATGCCCGAGCCTGCCAGCGCGCGCATGAGGTCCAGGACCTCGCCCACCATTTCGGGGTCGAGCGCGGAGGTGGGCTCGTCGAAAAGCATGAGCCGGGGGTCCATTGCCAGAGCGCGGACGATGGCTATGCGCTGCTTCTGTCCGCCCGAAAGCTGACTGGGCCACGCCTTGGCGCGGTCGGCCAGGCCCACGCGCCGGAGCAGCTCCATCGCCCTTTCCTCGGCCTGCTCGCGGCTCTGCTTTTTCAGCTTGCGCGGGGCGAGGGTTATGTTGTCAAGCACGGTCTTGTGGGGGAAGAGATTGAAATGCTGGAAGACCATGCCTATGCGCTCGCGGTAATAGTTTATATCCGTTTTCGGAGAGGTGAGCTCGCAGCCCTCAAAGAATACCTGACCGGAGCTGGGCCGTTCAAGCAGGTTGATGCAGCGCAGCAGAGTGGATTTTCCGCTGCCGGAGGGACCGATTATCGCGGCGACCTCTCCGCGCTCTATCGACAGGTCGACTCCGTCGAGAGCCTTTATCGACGTGCCGAAATGTTTTTTCAGCGCTTTGACTTCAACTACCGTATCAGTGGTCACTGCTTCTCAGCCTCCTTTCCAGCTTGCCTACGAGCCATGAGAAGAACATTACGAGTATCAGATACACTATGGCGACGGCAAAAAGCGGCATAAAGGCCGAAAACGTCCTGCCGCGGATGATGTCGCCGCCCTTTGTGAGGTCCATTACGGATATGTAGCCGGATACGGCCGTTTCCTTCAAAAGCACGATGAATTCGTTGGCAAGAGTGGGCAGCACCGTTTTGAAAGCCTGGGGGATGATGATATAGCGCATGGTCTGAACGTAGCCGAAGCCGAGAGAACGGCCGGCCTCGAACTGTCCCGCGTCGACGGACATTATGCCGCCGCGGACGATCTCGGCGACGTAAGCGCCCGAGTTGATGCCGAAGGCCAGCATCGCCACGGCGACGCCGTTGTTGGACGAAGCGAAGATGACGTAGTATATTATCATCAGCTGTATCACCACGGGGGTGCCGCGAATGACGGTAAGGTAGACCTTGCATACGGCGTTGGCGATGCCGAGGATGAGGCGGCCCGGGCCGCGGCGCATATCCTCGGAGTTTTTGTCCCAGGTAGAGCGTATGATAGCCACTACCACGCCTATAACGATGCCCAGGATCACCGCGCCGAAGGTTATCTTGAGCGTATTGCCGAGGCCGCGAAGGAGATATTTCCAGCGGTTGTCGGCTATGAAATTGAGTATGAATTTTTCCTTCAGGTCCTCAAAGCTTACGGACATAGGCGCCTCCTTTTACGTTGATAAAACACGGAGGCGGCAGCAAGGCCGCCTCCGTGGATCGTTCCGAAAATCAGTCGCCTATGTACTTATCGATGATGCTGTCTATCGTGCCGTCGGCGCGCAGAGCGGCCAGAGCGTCGTTGATATCGCCGAGCAGCTCCTCATTTTCCTTGGCTACGCATATGGCGTAATCCTCTATGGCATACTCGGTGTCGAGTATCTTAAGAGAGTCGGACGCGGCGACGAACGCCTTGGCGGGCTCATTGTCGATGATGACGCAGTCGATCTTGCCGGCGCTGAGAGCGGCGACGGCGTCGGCGCCCTTGTTGTAGCGCTGAACGGTGCCGAGACCCTCGTCCTCGATATCCCAGGTGGCATAGAGGTCGCCGGTGGTGGCGGTCTGTACGCCTATGGTGTAGCCGCCCACGTCGAACAGATCGTCAACGCTCGTTATGGGGCTGTCGCCGTTGACTATGATCACCTGTACGCCGGTGGCGTAGCTGTCGGAGAAGTTGATGCTCTTGAGGCGATCTTCGGTAACGGTCATGCCGGCCATGCCCATGTCGATCTTGCCGGTCTGGACGGCGGTGATGATGGAGTCAAAGGCCATGTCCTGTATCTCGAGCTTCATGCCGAGCTTGTCGGCAATGGCGGCGGCTATCTCGGCGTCTATGCCGACGATGGCGTCGTTCTCGTGATACTCATAGGGCGGGAATTCCGCGTTGGTGCCCATGGTGAGCGTCTTTACTTCGGCGGTCTGATCGTCTGCGTTTTCGGGGGTGCTGACGTCGGCGTCGGTCTTGGATCCGGTCGTGTCGGGGGCGTTCGCCTCGGCGGGCTTTCCGGCGCAGGCCGCGACGGAGAAAAGAAGCAGAAGCGCGGCCGCAAGTATGAGCAGTTTTTTCATTTTGTTCGTCTCCCTGTACATATTTATTTACTTGTAATGAACCGGCGATCGGGGCCTGCACAATCACGCGCAGCCGTACCGCCGCTTTGAAATAAGCCTACAAATTATACAACGGATAATATTCATTGTCAATGTATTATAATACGAATGCCGTTCGGAAAAAGGAGACAGGGACAAACAGCCGGGACGGTTGCCTGACGCGGCGATTTCTGATACAATAACAAAAAAGGGGGGGATAAAGGATATGGCCGATTACAAACAGCTCATACAGATGGCCCGGGCGGGCAGCGACGCGGCGAAGTGGGCGGTTTTTTCAAACACCGTCGGCAGAGTGTTTTTTATCGCCCTGAAGGTCACCGGCGACGGGAAAACCGCGGTGCGCACGTCGGCGGAGGTATACCGGCTGGCTTTCGAAAACCTGGGCAGGCTGACGTATCCCGAGGCCTTCCCGACCTGGCTCGACAGGATAGCGGCCTATCTTTCGTACAACGCCGCGGCGGATAGACTGTCCGCCCCGGGAAATGAGCAGCGGCTGACCGAGGCCGTGGCATTCTTCCGCAGCTTCCAGAAGATGAGCGACAAAGAGATCGCGGAGATGATGCACGTCAATCCGCGCGAGCTGCCCGGACCGGGCGCAGCCGCGGAAAAGTACGACCCGGACAGTCTGCTGATCGCCCCGGACAGCGTAAGAGCCATATGGGAGGAAATACACCCGCGGCGGGAGCCGGCGCGTCCGGAGCATTCCCGCAGGAGCGAGGAAGGCGAGCGCGCCGCCGAGGCGGACAGCGGGTATATCACGATCTCCGATATCGCAAACGAGTATCTGCGCAGGGAGAGACGCGCCACCGCCGTGAAGATCGCCGGGGCGGCGGCGCTGATATGCGCGTTCCTTTTCGCCGCGCTGTTTTTCCCGCTGCGCTTTCTTGCCGGGGAAAAGAGCAGGGAAGCGGAGGAGCTTTATAAAAGCGGCAGCGACGGAAGGGTGCAGCTGCTGGCGGAGGAATTGTCCTCGCAGCTGTCCGGACAGGTGGGAGAGATCTACAAGCTGTCTGAGGATACGTACTACGTGGTGATCTACCTCGGAGGCGAGGCCTCCGGGAGCGCGATAGTAAGATACGGCAAAGACGACGAGCTGCCCAAGGTGGTCTCCACGGGCTCAAAGGTACTCGGCAAGGATAAGATAGCGGAGCTGTCGCAGGATCAGTATATGCAGGTGCTGTTCAACAGAGCGAGCTCCGGCAAGGGCGGCAGCATGATAGGCGACGCCGCGGCGGCGGCCGGCAGCAGGGAAGTGGAGCTGTCGGAAAATTCGCTCGTGCTGCTGGGCGGGACGCTCGAAAGCATGATGAGCAGCGCGAAGGCCGAGCAGAGCAAGCTCGAGGAGCTGCTCGGGGACGACGGGGAGGACTTCAATCTCGTTCTGCGCATCAGCTGCAGGAACGTAGACATGGACAAGCCCGTGCTCATTACCCTGGACCGGACCATATCCGACGCCATAGGAGAGGCCGGAGAGGTGCAGATAATCATAAACGATCAGCATTACCGCATTTCGCTGTCCAGAGAACAGCTGCTGCAGCTGTGCGGAGCCTACGGAACGGTCGCCCTGCGCTTTACCCGCCTGTCGGACAGACGCTATGAGATAAATTTCTACGGGCCGGACGGCAGTCTGATAAGAGAGCTTTTCGGCTCGATGATCTTTACTCTGCCCGCGGAGGGCCCGCTGAGCTACGTTTACGCCACCTATGCCAGCGGTACCGAGGCGAGAGGCGGCATATACGACGCGGAAGAGAGCACGATGACCTTCCCGGTGACGCTTTCCGGCATTTATGAGATGATAGGCGGGGATACGGAGATATCAGATCTTGACGAGATGGACGAAGAAACGGCCGAGGCCGCGCATTTTCTCGTTTCCCTGCAGTTTTTCCGCCTCGACGGGAGCAACGCCTTCCGCCCGTCCGGCAGCATGACGAGAAAGGAATACGTCAACACGATAGGGCGTATGTTCCTTATGACGGACGACAGCTATACTTCCGCGTTCACGGACGTGGATCTGAGCGATCCCGAGTACGATTATATCTCCTCCGGCGCCGTCAGCGAAATACTTACCGGGCTCGGCGACGGCAGCTTCGGAGGCGACGCCGAGATAACCCGCGAGGACGCGCTCGTGATATGCGGCAGAACGCTGAGATACCGTCTCGGAGCGGACAGAACGGCCGTATCCGGCGAAGAGAGCGGCTTTGAGGACTCGGACGAAATATCCGCCTACGCAAAAGACGCGGCGGCGCTGTGCGTGAGGTACGGTATAGCCGACGCGGGAGGAAAGCTGCGTCCCGGGGACGCAGTCAGGCGCGGCGAGGCGGCGCTGTGGCTTTACAGGATGTACAGGCTTTTATACGGGATTTGACCGCAATGCGAAACGGCGGGCTGCAGAGCGCAGCCCGCCGTTTCGGTCATTGAGGTCAAGCCATTTTGAACCACATTATCTCGCCGTCGATATCCAGCCTCAGCAGCAGATCGTTCGCGCTGCCGGCGTATATCTCGAAGGCAGCGTACTCGGCATGAGGGAGGCTGAGCTCGGCATAACTGCCGTCGCTGCTGCACTGCCAGGAAAAGTCGGCCTTTTCATCGTAATATCCGCTCAGCGTTCCGGTATCGGATACGCCGAAGGTCAGAGTGCAGGAAGGGGCGTCAATGCCGTTGTAAACGCCGAAGTACTCGCTCCAGCCGCCGAACCAGGAGGTCGCGTGAAGCAGCTCGGCGTCGAAGCTGAGCATATCGGGATAGTCCTCATCCTCATGATCCTCTTCGTAATCCGGATATGAGGTGATCTCGTCGCTCCAAATGCAGTCGGTGGTGGCGATATCGCTGTACCAATACATGGAGTTGGTCTCCGACTGCCCGAAGGTGCAGCGGAAGAAGTTGATCCCGGAGTTGTCGCAGTTATAGAAGCTGAGCCCGGAGCCGTTGTCCGTAAAGACGGAGTCCTGGAAAACAAGGTATCCCGATGAGTTTTCGAAGCAGAGACCGGAAAACATGCAGTCGTGCACGAAGCTGTCGTACATGAACACGTTGCCGCTGCTGTATCCGTATATGCCCTCGGTGCCGCAGCCGTACAGATCGACATTGTCGAAAACCGCTCCGGTACAGCCGGAAAGGGCGATAACGCTGCCGGCGCATTCGCCGCCGACGGAGTGGCCGAGGGTGATATCGGAGACCGTGACGCCGGTGCAGTTTTTAAACTTCAGCACGTCCGCGTAGCGGGGATCGGTCTCGACTGTGGTCTCTCCGCGGTCGCCGCTGCCGCCGCTTATCGAAATGCCGTCGGTATTCGATATTACAAGGTACCGTCCGTCGTAGCATTCCTCGATGCCGACGTAAGTGTGCGCGTCGTTCCACTCAAGGACTTCGTCGATGCTGAGGCCTTCGAGCCAGTCGCTGATGTTGTAGTTGCCTGTGCGAAGCACTATGCGCGCTCCGGGCGCGACGGCCTCTGCGAGCTGCTCGATGCTTTCAACGACGGTCTGCGTGGGGCTGTAGGGCCCGTCAAAGAAGCAGGAATCGTCGAACATCAGTCTTGCCTCGGAGTCGAGAGCGGCTATCTGCGCCGACTCCCATTCGCCGAAAGAGCAGGCGGTGAACTCCATCAGGCAGTTGTTGTCCGGGTTGACAAAGCTCCGGCCCGAGTTGCCGTCGAAACGGCAGCCGTCAAAATGCAGGCTGCTGTAATGGACGTCGAGTATATCGTATTCCTCGCAGTTTTTTATATCGCAGTTATCAAAGTCGAGAGAGCCGCAGTTCAAGACGAAGATCGCGCCGTAGCTGCAGTCGCGCAGGGTGCTGTCGTTTACCCGGATGTCGGAGCAGTTGAGGGCGGATATGGCATAGGCCCCGCAGCCGTAAAGATCCATGGCGTTCAGCTCCACGCCGCTGCAGTAGCTGAATTCCAGCACGTCGCCGCTGCACTGTCCCTGCTCGGGAGAATGACCGAGGGTGACGCCCTCGAGAGTGACGCCGTCGCAGCCTTCGAAGCAGATGACGTCGGCCGCTATATGCGAGGTGATTATCTTGGTGTTGTAGGCGCCCTCGGCGCGGATGACGAGATTTTCGGCATTGGCGACCGTCAGCTGAGCGTAGTCATTGTAAAGATCGAAGAAAACGTTGTCGCTCACAAAACCGGAGGACCTGCCGTCTTCGAAAAGCTTTTTGCCGTAGGCGCTTATGTCGTATACGCCGGGCTCGAGGAAGATCTCGGTATCGGAGGCGATGGCTTCGATGAACTCATCCACGGTGCCGACGCGTATGACGGTATCGTCCTCCGGCAGAGGCGGCTCGGTTTCGGGCGGAGGCGTTTCCGAGGACGGCTCGGGGCTGAGGTCAGGCGGGGAAACGGAGGGGGCGACGGGAGCTATCCTGCCCGTGCAGCCCGTGACGAGCAGGAGCAGGACAAGCAGCGCGCAGAGCGCCGACAGAGGTTTTCTTCCTGTAAGCATATGTATCAGACCTCCATTGTCTTTTTTTATATGCGGAGTATGCAACAGCGCGGAGCCGTGGTATAATGGCCATATACATTTATCGGCACGACCGCCTCGCCGCGGAGCGGCAGCCCCATTGTATCACATAAGGGAAAAGCCTACAACATTATACGGCAAAATCTCCGCCCGGCGGGCCGGGACAAAGAGAAAAAGCCGCGGAGCCTGCGCCGCGGCGGAAATAAGGAGGAAAAAACATGAGCCTGTTGAAGAAAGCCCTCGTAATGCTTGTCGTTATTCTTATTATAGGCGCGATATTCGCCCTGTTCTCCCTTTTCGCCAAAAAAGGCAGGATAAAATCCGGCGACGATCTGGCGCCGAGAAAAGCGGCATATACGGACGTCTGCCCGGATATCGCCGGCACGGAAATATAAGAGACGGCCGAAAAGCAAACGGCACGGACGGTAATTCGTCCGTGCCGTTTTTCGTTTTACGCCTTGGAAAAGCTGTCCTTTCCCACGCCGCAGAGCGGGCATTCGAAGCTGTCGGGAAGATCCTCGAATTTGGTGCCGGGGGCTATTCCGAGCTCATCGTCTGTGCCACCGAAATGACGCCGTGCCGAAGAGCATGACGTCATACTGACAGCAAAAGTGATGAAAGAAAAACCTGCTGTTTTAGTCGGCCACGCGGCGGCGCGGCGGATTCACCCGTCTAAAACGCAACGCACGCTCCGGCGTGGTTTCCGGGCAATCCTCGTCAAAGGTGATGGGCATCGAGCGCGCCCGCTCAAGCGCCTTGCGGTCTTCATCCGAAAAGGCAAGCTCTCTGCGCATCTCATCCGTCAATTCAGTTGCATTTACCATAATAGAGGCCCCTTTCAAAGCTCGTTGCCAAACGCGCAGAGATCATTCTTATAATCTCCACGATTCTTCCGCCGTCGTCGATCATCTCTCGTTCAGTATACACAACAAAAAGAATATCATCTATGCTTGTAACCGCATCCGACAGGCTGCCGATCACGGTCAAGCCTCCCGCGGAGGTATCTCCTATAATGTTGAAACGGTCTTCTTGCCCGCTGTGCCCTTCATCAAAGAGCTCAATTCGGTCATAGTCGAAGAACACGCGGGCAGCTTGCCGAAAGGAAATGCCGTGGTTCTTGATGTTCTTTTGATTTTTCGTCTCGTCGTATTCAAACAACATTCCGCCGAGGGAAAACCGAACCAGCTTTTCCGGCGACATATTGATCCTCCTCCGCTGTTCTTAAACAAAGTATAACATATACGGACAGGGAATGAAAGCTTTTTTGCGGACTTCATTGACAAGCCGGATCACCGATGATATTATGAATACGCTTTGAGGCATAATATATTAAAATCAAGACATTGCTTTTGAATGCTTATTCTTTCTTATGCAAGTGAGGCTGAATAAGCGAGCGAAAACAAAGAATTGATTTTGATCTGTCAGGTCCGACATTTCCCCGCGTGAGCACCGGGGGATGATATTCGTATGCAGACAGGGTTATTATGCCTCTTAGTAAAAATCTTACTAAGAGGTATTTTTTATGAAAATGGAAGAAATCAACTATCGGCACGTAGAAGCAAGCATTGGACACACCTTTAAAAATCGTGATCTTCTGCGGCAGGCATTTACCCGGCGCTCTTATACGCAGGAGTGCGGAGGAGAGAACAACGAAGTCCTCGAATTTATCGGGGATAAGGCACTGGATCTGGCAGTTTTACAGCTGCTGATCCGTGAGTTTGGGGAGATGGAGGACGGCAGCTCTGCCGCACCCGTCAAATCCAAGATGATAGAGTTTTCGCTCAACCCTGAAAAGCCCGGCGCTTTTGTCTGCTCAGTGGATGAAGGCGAGCTGACCGAGATCAAGAGCCGTATGGTTTCCAAGCACTATCTTGCGCGCAGAATGGATGACCTGGGCTTCGCACAGTATATCATCATGGGCGTCGGCGACAAAAAGAACGGTGTCGACAGCGAGGCGTCCGTCAAGGAGGATCTTTTTGAAGCGATCCTCGGCGCGGTCACACTGGACTGCGGCTGGGATCTTTCCGAAATAGTCTCTGTTGCGGAAGCGATGCTCTGCATCGACGACTTTTTTCTGAGTGATTCTGACGATAACTACGTCCGGCTTATCCATGAGTGGGAGGAACAGGTCAATCACGCTCTCCCGTTATTCTGGTTTCGGGAGGCACGTCCCGGCAACACAGCATGGTACCGATACGATGTCGTTGACATGGGACACGGCGTAATATTTCAAGATCCGCCATCATATTACGACAACGTCAACTTTTACTGTGATTTGAAGCTGGCGGACGTTTTTCCCGTTTTTCGCGGATGGGGAGCCTCCAAAAGCGATGCGAGGATGAACGCTTGCAAGCTCGGTTACGAGTACCTGATAAAGGAGGGGTATATCGGAGAATACAGTATCCGAGACGAGATCGGCGAACCCACAGAGGATTTCTCCATCAATCAGTTGGAGATACTTGCCCGCAGGGATTATTTCCCCTTGCCGAAGTTTGATTACAGCCAGGAATATGACAAAGACGGCAATCCGATCTGGCAATGTCGATGCAGCATAGACGGATTTCCGCCTCAATCAGGCAAAAGAAACTCCTCCAAAAAGGGTGCAAAAAAGTCCGCAGCAATGAAAATGCTGCTTTATGTATTGGACAACTATGATGATCGGCAGAATGAGGAGGCGGTACAATGAAAAAGATATTCGTTTTGGGCATGTTCTTCCTTCTTTCGCTTCTTCTCCTGTGCGGCTGCTCATCTCTCGCGGGCGACCGAGTGGAAACGCTCACGAGTTGGATGTTTCAATACAACGAGGAAACAAACGACTACAGCGTATTCTTCGGGCTTTTGAACAAGAACGGCAAATATATTGCAGCCGACGTGGATGCGGACATACGAATTGTGGATGACGACGGCAACAAGCTGTATTCCGCGACGCGCTCGGTGTCCAAAGAGGATTTTAACTATTACACAAACCAAATAGTCGGCACGAGGTATCTCGCAAACGTGAAAATCAAAGCGTCGGAAATCGCAGAAGGGACTTCTCTGAACGGCACCGTTTATCTGAGGGTAAATAAGGATGATTCCGTACGGTTTGACGAAGTGAATTGCGAAGCATTATATTGTCTTCCCGTTAAAAGCGTAACGCTGACCGCGGAACCGCTTCCCGCAGAATTGGAGGTTAAGGGTTATGATGGGGAAATAGAGTCAGTGATCCGAATCGACGATGTTTCCTATGATTTTGACGACAGCATATCGCATTGGCTGAAGATCACCCTGGCAGGCGTCAAAACCTACTCCAACGAAAAGCAGAGCTACATGTCGAGCTACGACATTATAAGCTATAAGCTTTACGACAGCGGCGGATATTTGGTCGATTCGGGCAACGTATTTCTCAATTCACTGGCCGTCGGGGACAAGTTCAAGGATGATTCCATCGTGATTTACGATGTAAAGCCCGGAGAAGCGTACACGCTGAAGCTTACAGAATATAGGTAAAAGAAAAAGGCAGAGCGGGGACGGCACCCCGCTCTGCAGCACTTTTCCTCTTGTCGATAAATAACGAAGGATCATGCCGACGAATCGCGGCACGGACGATTACCGTCCGTGCCGTTTTTCGTTTTACGCCTTGGAAAAGCTGTCCTTTCCCACGCCGCAGAGCGGGCATTCGAAGCTGTCGGGAAGATCCTCGAATTTGGTGCCGGGGGCTATTCCGAGCTCCTTGTCGCCGAGCTCTTCGTCGTATTCCCAGCCGCAGGCGTCGCATACGTATTTCATATCGTGCTCCTTTTGAAAATGTCGGTGGGCCTCAGTTTTTCCAAAGCCCGTGGAGGTTGCAGTAGGCGTAGGCGGCTACGGGCTTGTCGCCGTCGGCGGGGATAAAGCAGGCCTTGGGCTCGTCGCCGGGCTTGAGCGCGGCGAACCGGAAGCCGGATTCGGTCTGCAGGGCGATCCACTCGATGTAATGCTCCGGAGCCATGGGATGAGTGACCGAGCCTACGCTGACGAGGAGCTTTCCGTCCTTCTGCTCGCACACGGGAACGTGCTTTTCGACGGCGGCGTCGGTGGTGCAGGGAACGAGCTCCTTCATGGGCTTGCCGCAGCAGGTGAGAGGAGCGCCGGTGGACTTGATCACGGCTATGATCTGTCCGCAGGTCTCGCAGCGATAAAACTTCATTTCCATATTATTGTTCTCCTTTCGGAATTTAAGGTACGTGATCAACGGCACAGCTCGTCGGCGAGAACGTCGAGCGCGGCGGGGGTCTTTTCGTTCGGAGCCGAGAGCAGGGTAACGACGTTCCCGGCGAATTCAAGGTCCTTGCAGCCCTCCAGCATCGCCTTCATGGTCTTTGCCGCCGTGGGGGCCCATGAGCCGTTTTCGATAAAGGCGACCTTCCGCTTTGAGAAGCCGCGCTCCGTCAGAGCGTTTATGAATTCGCGCATGGGCGGAAAAACGCCGGCGTTATAGGTGGTGGAGGCGAAAACCACGGTCCCGAGGCGGAAGGCGTCGGCGACCGCGTCGGAAAGACGGCAGGAGGCCAGATCCCGCACGGCCGTTTCGGGACAGCCGCGCCGGACAAGCTTTTCCTCCAGCATCTCAACGGCCTTTTTCGTGTTCCCGTATACCGAGGTATAGGCGATGAGAACGCCCTTGCTTTCCGGGGTATAGGAGGACCAGGTATCGTACAGAGCGATATGATCGGCAATGCCGTCCTTCAGCACGGGCCCGTGGAGCGGGCATATCACGGAAATATCCAGCCCGGCGGCCTTTTTGAGCAGGTTTTGTACCTGCGCGCCGAACTTGCCGACGATGCCGAAATAGTAGCGGCGGGCCTCGTCGAGCCAGGGCTCGTCGACGTCGAGCGCACCGAACTTGCCGAAAGCGTCGGCGGAGAAAAGGACCTTTTCGGTCTCCTCGAAGGTCATTATGACCTCCGGCCAGTGTACCATAGGCGCGGTGACGAAAGCAAGCCTGTGCCTGCCGAGCTCAAGAGCATCGCCTTCGCCGACCGTGACGCGGCGGGCGTCCGGGGAGACGCCGTAGAAGTTGCTCATCATGGAAAAAGCCTTGGCGGAGGCCGCGAGAACGGCGTCGGGATAGGCTTCGACAAAGCGCAGTATGCTGCCGGAATGATCGGGCTCCATGTGCTGCACCACAAGGTAATCGGGGCTGCCGCCGTCAAGAGCGGCGCGGATATTGGCCAGCCATTCGTCGGCAAAACGCTCGTCCACGGTGTCCATGACGGCGGTCTTTTCGTCTTTTATCAGATATGAGTTGTAGGCCATGCCGTTGGGAACGGGATACTGCCCCTCAAAAAGCACGGTTTCGTGATCGTTCACGCCTACATATACTATATCACGGCTTATCTGCATTTTCTGTCGGGCTCCTTTCACGGATCACCAGGATATGCGGCCCGTCGCCGCGTCGATATCGAGTTCGTCGCATTCGACCATGCGCACCGAGCCGTCGCCGGGGAATTCAAGAGGATACCATACGTAGCGCGAGTTGAAATAGTTGCCTGCGTCCCAGCGATCGCCCACGTAAATATACGACACGGTCTCGCTTCCGTTTACGGTGAGGATGAATGCGGGCTGCGAGCGGTAGGCAGTCTCGTCGCCCGTGTCGCGGAGCATGCCGAAGCCGTCCTCCAGACGGGGGGAAACGGCATAACGGCATTGATTGGGTGCCCAGCCGGTACAGAAGGAGCTGAAAAACCAGTACAGCCCGTCTTTTTTCACGAGGGCGGGAGCCTCGCGGTATTCCCCGGGCCAGAAGCGTCCGGCGAGCCGCTCTACGTTTAGCCAGTCCTCCTGAAGGAGATACATGTGCATGTCGGCGTTGTCCCGGGAGGCGGAGAAGAAATACGCCCTGTCTCCGTCAAGGAAAAGAGTACAGTCGCGGGACATCTCGCCGAAGGGATTGAAGCTGCCGTGATAGACGAAATCGCCGTCGGGGGTGTCGCACTCCGCGACGGCCGCGGCGGCGCAGCGGTAATCCGAGCCGTTTTCATAGTGCATCCACATTACGAATTTCCCGCTGCGTTCGTTGTAGAGCACCTTGGGACGCTCAAGATTGACCTTGCGGCCGTTGTCGTTTTTCAGACGCAGGTCGCTGCGCACCCGTGTGGGCTCGACGGGGGAGCCGACGCGCAGCACGTGATTGCGAAAAGTCCAGTTGATAAGGTCGGGAGAGGAATAGCAGCTGACGTAACAGTCGTCCCTGCGGTCCTCGCCGTACCAGTAATACAGCCCGCCGTAAAAAAGAATATGTCCCCCGTGGGCGTGCAGCACGTTTCCGTCGGTATCTCTCCATACCTCGCCGTTTTTTATTTTCATTTGACTCTCCGATCAAATCAAGATGTCGGGATCGATCACGGCCCTGAGCGAAGCGTATGTGCCCGCGGCGTAATTATAGGAATTCAGACGGAGCTCCGCCGCTCCGTATTCGCTGCGGAAGTAGTACGAAAGCTCATTTCCCAGCGCGTCGTAGCTGCTCGAGGCTTCCCATATCATGTGATGATCGCTGTAATACAGCTCGCACAGAATGTTCCCGGAGCGGTCGTAGAGTATATGATAGCTGTCGCCGTCCGAATCGAAGCGATCCTCTCTGGTCAGAGCGCCGTCCGTATTATAGCCGAACAGCGCCTCGGTGCGATAGTCGTCGGACTCGTATGACGAGGATATCAGCCTGCCGTTCTCGCCGTAAGTATAGCGGTATTCGTACCGTTCCCCATCGGAATTGAGCCAGGTATCGCAAACGAGCCGCCCGTCGGGATCGTAGAGGTATTCCTCGCGGTAGGAATAATCATCACTGAGATAGTCCTCATACAATATCCGCCCGTCGGCGTCGTAGCCGTAAAGAGAGGTATACCTGTCGCCGTTGCCGGAGCGGTATTTTTCCGAGAGCATGCTGCCGTCGGCGTCGTACGTGTAATCGTAACGGTAGTAAAGACCGTCGGTATTTTCACAGCTTTCGGAGAGCAGATTGCCGCTGCCGTCGTAGCTGTAGCGATAGACAAAGCCGTAGTCGGAGCCGCTTTCATAGGAGTACGAAAGCATGTTCCCGCTCTCGTCGTAGGTATATTGAGATTCGTGACGGTCTCCGAGGGAGGAGGAATACTGCTCGCTGAGCATATTGCCGCGGGGATCGTAGGTATAAACGACGGAGTCGGTGACCCCGTCGGAGCAGACGCAGTTTTCGGAAACGAGGAGCCCGTCGGAGTCGTAGGAATAATCCGTGACGCGAGTGAAGCCGCCGGGATATTCGGCGTATTCGTTT
>JAEEGI010008251.1_pt1 | contig 23065 bp, 17 predicted proteins | sample 8958751 | NCBI WGS metagenome assembly JAEEGI01 (sample SAMN16246545, study PRJNA631951) | gut metagenome | biome: gut microbiome; feature: rumen; material: KS-attached | host: Bos | place: Iran: Karaj | collected 2018-10 | reverse complement strand
CTACGACCGGACTAAAGTGGCTCACTTGGCAAGACAAAAATCCGAGACTTTTTTAAGGCGCTCGGCAGCCAGTGGCATGAGCAGACAAGCCCTTCCATCAGGCGAGATGGCAGCTGAAGCGACTACAAACCAGCTCGCTTTCCCTCCCCCATTTTGGGGTAAAGGATGGCAAAAGCCTTTTCCCCGGAGCCACGCGACGCGCGTCCGGCCGGCCGCAGAAAGGGGGCGCGGCGCAGCGCAAACGAAGCTTTATCCTTGCACTGTGGCAGGCCGGGCGACTTCCTGCAGACGCCGGACGGCCGCGCGGGATGCGTCCGCCGGCCATGTTCCGGGCGCCCATGCGCAAAGGCCCCGGGACGTCTGCCACGGCGCCCTGTAAACTTTACGCTTTTCTGGAACTTCTTCTTGACGGCGAGGACGATCGTGGTGGCCTTGACGGCGCAGGTCACGAGGGCGCCCTCCTTGAGGGCGAGCCTGTCGGCACTGGGCACGGTGATGGTGGAAGTCATCTCGAGGCCGTTGCAGTCGACGACCACTTCCACGGCAACCTGGCCGCGCGCGACCTTGTCGACCTTGCCGGCGTAGACGTTGCGGGTGGAGAAGACGTAGCCGTCGGCGTCGTCGAGGAGGATGACGAAGCTGGCCTTGATCAGGGCGAGGACGTCCCTGCCTTCGGCGAGGGCGAGGCGCTTCGTGCTGCCCTTGGTGATGACGGCGACGACTTCCTTGCCGCCGGGGAGGGAAACGGCGATCTCGTCGTTGGTGGCGCCTTCGACAATCTTGGCGACTTTGCCTCGATGACTTTGATTGCTGTTCAGGAAACGTGGCCCCTGAGGCAAGGACGATGAAGGATGCGGCGGACCTGGCGCCTGCGGGTTTTGGAAGACGCGCCGCGTTCGTCGCGGGACCGAAGATAGGCAAATCGCCACGCCTGTCAACATTCTCGTGACTAAAAAATCGATCCCGCGAGAAATTAATATATAATACATTGATTTAATTAAATATTCTTGGTCACTAGTTTACTTAGATTCGTGTTTTTCAGATTGGCTCCATTGGTGGGAAAGCCCACGTCTGGCACCTTTCAACGATTCCAGCCTGAGAGGGTCCCGGCGATGATTTTCCGTCTCCGCATTCGTACCCTCCCTTCCGTTGCCTGTCTCTGGCAGGGCGCCGGCCGGAGGGAGGCGGGAGAGGCGGCCTCGTTCGCGGCGGCGCCATTTGCGGATGCGTGAGCCGGGAGGCAGGCCTTGCTGCCGTCCGGCGGAACTCGTGGTGGCAAAAAACAAGAGACAATGGATGCGATTGAAGATACGGTGTTTCGTCCGGCTGCCTCTCTCCTGGCATCGCTCCTGCCGGCATGCGGCCGGCGCGGGCGAACGTCTGAGGACTTCGGACGATATCGCTGAATCTACGCCTCTAGGTGTGCAGGATGATAAAACAGTACAAGCAGATCTTTGCCGGCTTTTTCTTTCTCCTCGGGCTTGCGTGCCTCGTCTTCTTCGCGCTTTCGCACTACATGGACAGCAGGACGGCCCAGGACGTGCGGAGGATCGCGCACGTCCATCTGCAGGGCATGCTGGATCAGGAAAAGGACCGGTTCGAAGCCATCAAGGCCATACGGCGCACGCAGATGAACTCTCTCAAGGATGCGCTGCGGCGGCTGGATATCGGAGCGGACGGCGAGGCCGTCAAGGCCACCATCGTCCGCGCGGCGCTCTTCCAGAACCTTGCCAACTGCTCCCTCGTCGAGGCGGACGGAACGCTTTCAAGCGTGTACGGGGCCCCCATTGTCAAGCTCGGCGATCCGGACTTTCTGCTCAAGGGCATTCTCTCTGGCCGGGAGATCGTGACCGGCGGATGGACGGCCAGAGAGCAGCTGATCATCTACGCCGCATCCCTTTCGGTGCCCATGCCCGGAGGGAAGCGGAGCGCAGGGATCCTGTGGTGCAAGCCCATCTCCATGTTCCAGCGGATGATGAATCTGGACAATCCGGAATCGCTGGTCGTGTACCGGCTTATCCGGCGGGACGGCAGCTACGTCGTCCAGAGCAGGGGAGCCGGGAAGGACGACTACTACAGCAATCTTCTGGCGTACTGCACGCCCGAGCTCAGGACCATCGGCCAGGCCGTGGATGACATGAAGCGGGCGGTCGCCTCCGGCAGAGCGTTCGAGGCGAATGTCAGGTACGTCAATGCGGAGCAGGGCGTTGACGAGCGCAGGAGCGTCCGCGGGGCCCCGCTCAAGGACAGCAACTGGTACCTCGTGAGCATCCTGCCCTACGGCGTGCTTGACGAGGTTATCGAGGGAATGGGGACGTCGATGGCCAGGGGCGCCATGTCGTCGGCCGCCGTGCTGGCGGCCGGCATCCTGCTCGTGTTCCTTCTCTACCTGCGCATGGTCAGGGGCCAGATGGAGGAGGCCAGGGACGCCAGGAAGAAGGCCGAGAAGGCGCAGGCGGCCGCTGAGCACGCCAACCGGACCAAGAGCGAGTTCCTCTCCAACATGAGCCACGACATCCGCACGCCCATGAACGCCATTGTCGGCCTGACCAGCATCGCCAGGGATCACGTGGACGACGTCGTCCGCGTGGACAGCTGCCTCAAGAAGATCATGATTTCCGGCAAGCAGCTGCTCGGGCTCATCAACGACGTCCTCGACATGTCCAAGATCGAGAGCGGCAAGATGACGCTGAAGCTCGAGGAGATTTCCCTGCGCGAGACCATGGAGACCATGTGCGACATCGTCCGCCCGCAGATCAGGGACAAGGGACAGAACTTCGACATCCACATCTCAAACATTCTCTCGGAAAACGTCTACTGCGACGGCGTCCGCCTCAACCAGGTGCTCCTGAACTTCCTCAGCAACGCCATAAAGTTCACGCCCGAAGGCGGAAGCGTCGACATCGAGCTCTGGCAGGAACGCTCGCCCAGGGGAGCCGCCTTCGTGCGCACCCACTTCGCCGTCAGGGACACCGGCATCGGCATGTCCGAGGAGTTCAAGTCCAAGATCTTCACGGCCTTCGAGCGCGAAGACAGCCGGCGCGTGCACAGGACGCAGGGCACGGGCCTCGGCATGGCCATCTCCAAGTACATCGTGGACGCCATGGAGGGTTCCATCGAGGTGGAGAGCGAGCCCGGCAAGGGCACGCGCTTCCACGTGGCCGTTGATCTGGAGCGCGCCGCCGAAGCCGAGAGCGGCATGAACCTGCCTCCGTGGAACATCCTTGTCGTGGACGACAGCGCGGAGCTGCGCAGGACGGCGGCTCTCTCCCTCAGGGAGCTCGGCACGCGGCCGCAGACATGCTGCAGCGGCGAGGAGGCCGTCGAGCTCCTGCAGAAGGCCCACGCCGACGGCAACGGGGACTACTTCGCCGCGCTCATCGACTACAAGATGGACGGCGGCATGAGCGGCGTCCAGACGGCCGTGAAGCTCCGCGAGCTTCTAGGGGAGAACGTCCCTCTTCTCCTGATCTCTGCCTACGACTGGGACGACATTGAGGTGGAGGCCAGGAAGGCCAGCATTGACGGCTTCATTCCGAAGCCGCTCTTCAAGTCCACGCTCTACCGGGCCTTGAAGCGGCTCATCGGCGACGAGGCGGGCACCCCGGAGGACGAGGCCGCCGAGGAAAAGACGTCGCTTGAAGGGATGCGCGTGCTGCTGGCCGAAGATCAGCCTCTTAACGCCGAAATCGCCACCACCATCCTCGAGGAGGCCGGCGCCAAGGTGGACCACGCCGAGGACGGCGCCATTGCGTCAAGACTGTTCCAGGAGTCCGGCGAAGGCTGGTACGACGTTGTCCTCATGGATCTGCGCATGCCCAACATGGACGGCATCGAGGCCGCGAAGACCATCCGCGCCATGGCTCGGTCCGATGCCAGGACTGTGCCCATCATCGCCCTCACGGCGGACGCCTTTGCCGAGGACGCCCAGAGGTGCAGGGACGCTGGCATGGACGCCCACATGGCCAAGCCCGTCAACGTCAAGCTGCTGCTGCGGAAGCTCGCGGAGCTGCATCGCCGCAGGCTGGACGGTTCCGGCGAAGCGTAGGCGCGCAGACGGCGCCCCCGCCTCGGCCGCTGTCTGGTCCCGATTGCGACCGTGACACGGCCAAAATGCCGCTCAGCTTTTCCCTACACAGCCAGCACTCGCCCTTCTGCCAAGGAGAACGCCATGTCTCTGATCCACGTCCTGCTCGCCGGCTCAGTCCTCCTTCTGACCGGCGCCATGGCCGCCGAGGCCGCTTCGGCGGACGATGCCTCGCTGGGGCAGGGCAGGACCCCGGTCCTGCGCGAGATCTACTTTGCCGGCGGCTGCTTCTGGGGCGTGCAGGAGCACTTCTCGCGCATCCCCGGCGTTGCCGAAACGCAGGCCGGCTACGCCAACGGCACGGCCAGGCATCCATCCTACCGGGAAGTCTGCACGGGAAAAACGGGCCATGCCGAAACGGTGCGCGTGACCTACAATCCTGCCCTCGTCAGCCTGGAAACCCTCGCCGTCCAGTTCTTCAAGATCATCGACCCGCTGAGCGTCAACCGCCAGGGCAACGACACCGGCACCCAGCACCGCACCGGCATGTACTACGCTGACCCCGCAGACAGGCCCGTGCTGGCCAGGGTCATGGCCGGCGTGCAGGCCAATGTGAAGGGGCATGTCGCCGTCGAGCTTGAAGCGCTGACCTCTTTTTATCCCGCCGAAGACGAGCATCAGGACTACTTGAAGAAGCATCCCGGCGGCTACTGCCACATCGCCTTCGAGAGCCTCGAGGACCTGCCCAAGGCGCCTGCCGGGGCAGGCCCGATGGATCCTTCCCGCTACGCCAGGCCTTCGGACGAGGAGCTCAGGGCAAGGCTTTCCAGCGAAGCCTGGGCTGTCACCCAGCAGGCTGGCACGGAGCGCCCCTTCAGCCATCCCTACTGGAAGAGCCGGGGCAGGGGCATCTACGTGGACGTCACCACGGGCGAACCCCTCTTTGCCTCGCAGGACAAGTTCGACTCCGGCTGCGGCTGGCCGGCCTTTGCCAGGCCCATCGCGCCGGAAGTGCTGAAGGCGTCGGCCGACCTGAGCCACGGCATGGTGCGCACCGAAATCCGCAGCCGGGCTGGCGACTCCCATCTCGGCCACGTCTTCGACGACGGCCCCAAGGAACTCGGGGGCCTGCGCTACTGCATCAACGGCGCAGCCCTGCGCTTCGTACCGCTCGAGGACATGGACAGGGAAGGCTACGGCGCCCTCAAGCATCTGGCCAAGTAGCGCCGGCATGGCCGGCAGGCTATGACCTTGCCAGTCCAAGGAACAGACCAAGGTGCAATCTGAGGAGTCTTCGAGGAGCACCTCATGAAGGCTCGCCGTCGAGGCCTCTTCGCCATCTTCGCGGCCATCGCCTTCGCCTATGCCGCCATCTTCTTTCTGCAGCACTTCTACGGAGCCTCGAGCGGACAGGACGGCGCGCGGACAGGCCCCCGTCCAGGTCCATGCCATGGACGTCGTCCTCCAGCTGCACCGGGACAACCGCATCACGGTCACGGAGCGTCTCCAGGTGGAGATGCTCGACGGCACAAGCCACTGCATCTACCGCTCCCTGCGCGTTGCCGCGAGGCCTCCCGTCCGGAAGGCGGAAGCGCCCCTGCTCAAGGTGCTCGAGGCGTCCATCGACGGCGTCCCCTGCCGGACGGACGATCTGAAGGCCCGCTTCGGCACCCAGAACGTCGGCGTCTACCTCAGGGACGGGAAGCGACAGCTTGCGCCGGGCATCCATGCCTTCACGCTGGTCTACGAGATGACCGACGTCATCGGCTTGGATGGAGGAGGACACGGACTTCACCTTCCAGCGCGCGGCCGCCTGCGCCTTTTCCCTTGCGCTCTGCCCCTTCCCGTGGCTGTGCTGGGGCAGGGATCCCAAGCCGGGGCCCGGGGGGCGCCCCTCTTCTCGCCGCCCAGCCTTCCCAGTCGCCTTGCCGGCAGGCAGGGCAAGGCCCCTTCGGCGCGCCTTTCGCCAGCGCAGGTGCACTACCTTGTCAACGACTGCGAGCTGGAGAGCCCAGGCCTTGCGACCCTCTTCCTCTCGCTGGCCCGCAAGGGCCGCTGCCGGCTTTCCGGCAATGCCAAGGCGGGCTACGGCATCGAGCGCATCGAGCCTGCGCCAGGCGAGGACACGGAGCCCCTGAGCCGAGAAGAAGAGGCCTCCCTGGCAGCGCTTCCGCAAGGCCCCGTTAGCATCGGCAAGAAAAGCCAAGGGGTCCTGCTGGGCGTGAAGACGGCCTGCCTGAACGCCTTGGCTGATGAATTCCCGAGCCTCTTTAGCGAGGCCCGCCTGCTGCACTGCATCGCCTTTGCCATCCCGCTCTGCCTGCTGGCCTGCATTCAGCTCTGCCACACCCAGTTCATGCGCTGCTTTGGCCCGGCATGGCCGGGCTATCCTTGGAACGCCGTCAAGCTGATCATCGCCCTCCTTGTCTCAGGGACGCTGCTCTCCTTTCTGCCGCCGCGCCAGAACGCCCTTGGCAGAGCCTGGAAGTGGCTGCGCTCCGCCGCGCTGCTCCTTGCCGGAACCTTCCTCGCTGCCGGACTCTTCCTGCCATCCACTTCCTGGGGAATGCCTTCCTCTCGCCCCTGGCGGGCATTCTTCCCAGCGCGACGCCCCTCCAGCACACGCGCTTCTTCGCGGCCATGCTCTGGCCCGTCCTCATTGCCCCCCATGCAGTCCAAGTCCCGCAATCTTGCCTTGCTGAAGGACCAGATTGCGGGCCTTGCCTTCTACCTCAAGGCGGCGGAGGTCCCCCGGCTCAACGCGCTAAACCCGCCGGAAGAAGACCTTGCCCTGTACGCGAAGCTCCTCTCCTACGCCAGCGCCCTCGAGCTCGAGGAGGCCGCCGACGTGCAGGCGGGCTTTGCGGGCGGCCTGCTTGGGGCCGGCTTCCCGGCCACGGACTTTGCCGGTACCGTTTCCAGCAACGGTGGCGCTCTGGGCGCTGGGGGAGCCGGCAACGGTACAGGCAGCCGGTGGCGGAGGCGACTGCTTAGCCCTAAAGCAGACTCCAGATGCTGGCTCCGGATGCCGACGCCAAATGCTGTGCCCAGAGGCGCTCCCGGCATGGCCCCTTTGCCCGCAAGCAGGAATCCCGCCCGAAGCAAGCCTGCCGGGCTCTTCAAAGGCCTTACACCCTGGCTGCAGGCAGGTCGCGCGGGGCAGCATGTCCCTTCGCCAGCCAGAGGACAGGGCGGCAGGGTTCCATGCGCACAGGCCTTCAGTCCCCCCTTTCCCCCTTCGGGCAAGGCAGGCCAGACCGCGCGAGGCGCGAAGCCAAGCTGGGCGTCTGGTCCGGCATCAGGGCATCCACAGGTTCACGCCGTTCAGCGGATGCGCCCTGCGCCAGGCGCGAAGCTGATCCAGCGTGCGCACGCCTCCCTCAAGCACTGCCTGGTAGTATTCGATGCCGTGCACAGCCTCGGCCTCCGGCGTCTCGTACTTGAGGCGCAGGATGGCATCCCGCGACTCGGCGTCCAGGCGCCGGCAGAGGCGGTCGGCAAAGCGCTCGAAATAGCCGTCGAAGGCAGAGCCCTGCTCGATGTGGATAATGTCGATCTGCCATGGCTCCCCTCCGGGACGCCGCCAGACGGCGTGCCATTCGAGGCATCGCTCCTCCGTCCGGCTACCGTTGACGAAATGCAGGCTGTGCAGGTGGGGGGAGCGGGCAAGGCCTGCCATGACGCCGAAGCTGAAATCAAGATCCAGTGCCGGCGTGTAGGCATGGAAGTCGATGTCCCTGTGTCTGACGAGCAGGCCGGTCCTGTAGGAGCCGACGGCATTGATCTGCGCCCCGGCGCTGCGCCAGCGGCCTTCGATGTCCAGTTCCTCCACGATGGCGCGGGCTTGCGCCTGCGCCTCTCTCGCCATCGCCTGCCAGGGACTTTCCCTGTCCATCGCCCCCTCCTTCTGTCCTCGCCTGCGCGCGGGCATGTCCGCCGCCTGGCTTCAATGCGCCTTCGGCAGACCATAGCCGGACAGGGCATTTTCAATCAAGGCATGGACAAGGCAGCCTCTTCCCGGAGGACGGAGGCGCCGCGCCGCCAGCCTTGGGAAGAGGCCACGCTTGCCCTGCCAGCCCAGCGCGCGGGGTGCGAAGGCGCGATTCAGCACTTGAAGGCAGCTCCGTGATAGTCTAGAATACCTTTTCAAATTTCTTTGGCGGAGGCGACATTGCGGCGTTTTTATCAGGAAAGCTGGCAGGGCATCCCCTTCACGACCTTTGCATACACGCACTTCTTCCACCTGGCCGACGCCAAGTTCTACGCAGTCTTCTACGAGGAGCTGTTCAGGCGCTTCCAGAACTGGAACGACCTCCCCAAAGCCTGGCGGGCCAACAAGCGCAAGGACGCGCGCTGGCTGGCCAAGCGTCTGGAGCGCATCCGCACCGGCAAAAAGGAGGGCGAGCCCGTGCGCGTGCTCTCCATCGGCTGCGGCGTCGGCTACATGGAGCGCGTGCTGCTCGAGGAGATTCCCGAGGGCATGGACCTCTACCTCAATGAGCCGAGCACCGTAGGCATGAAGTGGATGCGCCGGCTCATCCCCAGCCACCGCATTTTCATCGGCGAGCCGCCGGACTGCCTCTCGCCCGACATCCACTACGACATGATCTACCTCTCGGCCATGGACTACTGCATCCCCCAGCATCAGTTCGACCGCATGCTGGCCCAGCTGCGCCACATGCTTCTGCCCGGCGGCGAGATCATCTGCCTCTCTGCCTCGCTGCTCGTGGAGCAGTCCCAGGTGGCGGGCTTCGTCAACTTCATGAAGAACTGCATACGCTGCCTCCTGCACTACTCGGGCATACGCCGCCAGCAGTTCTGGGGCTGGCGCCGCACGCGCGAGGAGTACCGCGAGACCTTCCGCAGGAGCGACCTGAAGAACATCGAGGACGGCCATCTGGAAGACGGCTTCAACACCTACTGGATCCGGGGCGAGTAGCGGCAGCTTTCTGGCACCGGCGCTCCGGCATCAGGCAAGGGCGACGCAGAGCCTGCCGGCACGGCTCCCCAGCCGCACGGCAAAGCCGAAGCCTGCCACGCGCGCCTGCGCCTCTCCGTCCGCAGCATCCGCAGAAGAGGCACGGTCCGCAGGCGGCACCATGCCGAGCGCCCGGCATTGCCCGCCGTCCCCGGCAAGCGCTCTGGCAAGGCAGCCCGGCACGGCACGCAGAGCGTTCTCAAGCAGAGCCTGCTCGAGTCTCGTGGGAGCGCGGCCGCCGAGATCATAGCTGCCGGCCCCAAGCTCGCGTGCCAGCAGAGCCTGGGCAAGCCGGGCATCAATCCGGACGTCTGCCTGCAGGCCGCACCGGGGATCTGCGTTCTGGCATGCGCCGCCGGGACAGCTTGCGGCCGTGCCTGCGCAGACAAGCTCCGCGCAGGGCATCCAGGCCTCGGCAGGCGGGGCGCCGTCCTGCTCAGGGCGCACCAGACAGAGCGCTTCGCCGTCCTGCTGCAGGGCCTCCTGGAGCATCCTCGCAAAGCGCAGGCGCGCTTCCTGGGGAAAGCCGCAAGCGCCGCCGGACACAGGCCCGGCTTCGGGCTGCGGAGCGACTGCAGCGGAGGAGGGCTGGTTGACCGCATCCTGCCGCTGTTCCTGGCCTATGGGATCAGGCCTAGCCTGCGCGGACGCGGCTGCGCCGGCCTGTTCCGGCCTGTCCTTGACGGCGCCGGTCAGAAGGAAGTCGAGTTCGTCCTGGCTGAGGATCGAGTTCTGCATGGCAAGGCGTTCCAAAAAATGAGGTGGAGAGGCGGTCAAAGGCCCGGCAGGGCAGGACGCGCCAGCTTGCTGACGCTGTTCTGGCCCATCCCTCAGAAAGAAGCAAGCTTCGTGCCACAAGGCCTTCAGCAGGCCTCCAGACAGACAGCCAGGCGGAAGGGGAGGGCCCCTCGGCCTTGCAGACGGGCGCGCCCTAGGGCATCCTGCAGGCCATGACACGCACGAGCATCATGGCACGTCTGCCTGCCAGGGCAGACAGCACGCCGCAGATCCTTGAAATGCAAGCTCTTCCTGGCCAGAAGCTCTCCGAGGCTATCTGGCTTTCCGGACTTGTCGGCCCCCAGAGCCTCTGCGCAGGCCTTGCCCGCTGCGGACGCTGCCGGGTGCGCTATCTTGAGCAGGCCCCGGCACCTCTGGCCTGCGAGGAAGACCTGCTTGGGCCTGAAGCCGTCAGCCAAGGCTGGCGTCTTGCCTGCCGCCGTCAGGTGCCTGACATGCCGGAGGGCGCCACACTTGCGCTCGAGCTGCCTTGCGGCCAGGAGGCTGCGCCGGGCCCCGCCGCGCAGGAGGCCATGCCAGGACAGGACTGCAGCATGGGGCAGGGGGCGCTCGCCCTTGCCGTCGACCTCGGCACCACTACCCTGTGCTGGCAGGCGCTGGCGCCGGACGGCGCTGTCGCAGCCGAAGGCCAGATCCTCAATCCCCAGGGCGGCGCCGGCGCCGACGTCATGTCGCGACTGGCCTTTGCCACAAGCCCCGAGGGACGCCGCCGGCTCTCGCGCCTTGTCTGCGAACGTCTGCTGGAGACAATCCGCTCCCTCCCCGGGCCCGTTGCCGAGATCGTCCTTGCGGGCAACACGGCCATGACGGACATCTTCCTCGAGCGCGACCTCGAAGGGCTTTCGCGCGCACCCTACCGCCTCTCCCACCGGGGCTCGGCACGCTTTGCCGTCGAGGGGCTGCCCCCGGTGTGGATTCCGCCGCTGGCAGGTCCCTTCCTCGGCGGGGACGTGGCCTGCGGCCTGCTGGCACTGGAGGCGCAGGGCGTGTCCACGCCCTTCGTGCTGGCAGACCTCGGCACCAACGGCGAGTTTGCGCTGGTCCGCGAAAGCGGCGCCATTGCCATGGCGAGCGTTCCTCTTGGACCCGCCCTGGAGGGCGTGGGGCCGGAATGCGGCCGGCTGGCCGGCCCCGACGCGGCGGCCCGCTTCACCCTCACGCCCTTCGGCCTCGCCTGCAGCACGGCGAGCGGAAAAGCCCTTGCCGCGGGAAGTGCCGAAGCCCTTGCCGGCATCAGCGCCACAGGCTACCTCTCCCTGCTGGCCCTGCTCCTGCGCGTGGGCTTCCTTACTCCGGAAGGGCAGTTTGCCCGGCGCAGGGAAGGACTCTCCCCCCTGGCGGCCCGCCTGCTTCCCCACGTCACCGAGGGGCCGGGCACCCCCAGGATGCAGCTCCCCGGAGGCCTTTGGCTCTCCCTGCGCGACGTCGAGGAGCTGCTCAAGGTGAAGGCCGCCTTTGCCCTTGCCCTGGACATGCTGCTGGAGGACGCAGGACTCAGCGCAGCCAGCCTTGCCGGCATCCATCTGGCAGGCGCTCTGGGCCAGCACGCCGATGCCCAGGACCTTGAGGATCTCGGCTTCGTGCCCCGCGGCGCAGCCGGCCTTGTCCGCGCCTGCGGCAATGCCTCGCTGGCAGGCGCGGCCCTGCTTGCCTGCAGGCCAGCCCTGCGCCAAGGGCTGGCGATGCGCATGAAAGGCGTCCGCATCCTCCAGCCTGAACGTGATCCCGGCTTCCGCGAGCGCTACATCAGGGCCATGCGCTTCGGCGGGTAGGGGCGCCTGAGGAAGGCGGAGCGCCCCCCCTTTCGCCGCGATGCAGGGCAGGGCTCAGCGCAGTCTCTCGTCCGGCACGGCGGGGCTTCGATGCCGTGGCGCTCCCTGCTTCATAACTGCCCGAATTTCCAAACACAGGAAGCGCTCTTGCATCGCGCTCAGCCTGCAAGCTTCCCAGCTTTTCGCTCGTCTCCTGCGCACGAAGGACAGCGTCTGATGCTGCTTCCCCGGCACGGCTGCCCTCTTGCGCCAAGAATGCGCCGGCACGGTGCAAAGCTCGGTCAAGGAGGGCTCGCCAAGCTGCGAATGGTCTTCGTTCTGCTCACGGCAGCTGCTGTGGTCCTGCTTCTATCCTCTGAAGCCAGAGAGGAGATGCCCCCGGTCACACGGAACGTGAGCCGGGGGCTGAAATATGAACCCGTTGGCAGCCGTGCACGGTGGCGCAAAGCTCGCCGCACCTGACGCACAGCAGCACGTCGTGCCATCCCTTGTGTCTAAGCGCAATCCCCCTTCCGGCGCAGGCGGGGGCTTCGATGTAAGCCATCAGCTCTCCGGCATTCATGGCTTCTCGAAGTTCAGGCATAGTCTGTACTTGAAGCAGAACCCGGGGCTTTCTCCACAATCCGCCGCATCCCTACAGGCCCAAAAAAATGAAATAGAAGCCGAAGAGGACGATGAGCAGGCTGGCCCAGCGGCGCACGGCCCAGCCGAACTTCTGGTATCCCTTCGTTTCGGCAATGCTGACGCCGACACCGGCAAGGACGATAGGCGTGCAGTGGCCTGCACCGAAAACCAGCGTCATGAGAACGCCCCTGGCAAGTTCGCCGTTCACGAAGATGACAGCCAGCATGGGGGCGAGAAAGCCGAACGTGCACACGCCTGCCAGCATGCCGTAGAGGGCTCCCAGCGCAAGGGCACCCAGACGTCCTGTCAGTTTCCGCTGGAACAGCCGGCCCCAGTCAATCTCGCATCCCCTGGCCTGGAGAACGTTGCGAAGGCCTGCCAGCACAAGCACCAGGCCTGTGGCAAGGTATATCCACTTTGGAATGTCGCCCAGCATGCGGCCCAGCAGAGCGCAGGAGACGCCAATGACAAAGACGGCGAGAAAAAGGCCTGCAGAAAAAAGCAGCGCATAGCTTAGAGCCTCGCGGTGCGGCCTGCTTCCCAGCGGCTGCCCGGCCGTGTAGCCCACAAGGAGGGGGATGCTGGCCAGATGGCATGGCGAAAGGAGCGTGCTGGCGACGCCCCAGGCATAGCAGCCTGCGAGCGACAGCCAGAAGCCCTCCAGGATAAGATCATTGATGGCGATGAGCAGTCCTTCAAGCATGGGCTATTCACTGGCGAGCTTGTCCAGCAGGGCGCGCATTCTGCTCTCTTTCATGTAGCCGGACGCGCGCTCCACCTCCCTGCCGCTTTTGTCGAAGAACACGAGCGTGGGCACGATGTCGGCCTTCCAACGCTTTCTGTTCTCAAGATTCTTCTCCACCTCGATCCATATGAAAGCGACCCTGCCCTTGTAGTCGGGCAGCACGCGCTTGACGATGCGGTCCTGCAGTTCGCAGGGCAGGCAGTCGCCGCCAAGATCAAGAAGCGTGGGCATCCCCTTGGCTGGAACCTCTGCCACGGCCTTGCCGTCCACGTCCTGGGCGCTCTGGGCCTGCTTTGCCGCCCGGCTGTCCAGAGGCGTCAGAACGCCCAGCAGGACCGCTAGGCACAGGGCGCAGGCAAGAAGAAAAACGCTGGCATGCTGTTTGGCCATCACTGGCTCCTTTGAATGCGCCTCCCGCCGTTTTCGGACGGCTGAAGGAGGCCCCTTTGAAGATGAATTGAAGGTGAAGGCGCCGGAGCCCCGGCCATGCGACCAAAGACTCCGGCGCTGCAGGAAGTTCAGCTATGCTTTGGCAACGTTGACGCGCGTGCTGGAGAAGTCGGGAATGCCGCCGAGCGGGTCTGTCAGGGGGAGATGGCCCTGGCTTTCATCCAGGCGTCCCAGCTTGTTGAAGCTGGCGCCCTTGCCAAGCCTGGCATCAGGCTTGAGGGCCGCCGCGTCCCCGGCAACGGGGCCGCCCAGAAGCACCTTCCGTGCGTCTTTGATGAAGAGCTTTGAGGCGCCGCACTGGGTGTGCCCGTAGTGGAACGACACGGCAACGACGCCCTCGGCAACCAGCGCCGTTGGACGGGCCTTGATCAGAATGCCTTCAGGGCAGTGCCTGGAGGCGATGCGGACAGTTTCGCCTTCCTTCACCCCCAGCTTTTCACAGTCCTTGACGTTGATGTACGCAAAGTTTTCGGGGAAAAGCTCCATGGACCACTTGTGGCTGGACGTTCTCGACTGGCCATGCACATTCATCTTGTAGGTGACGGCGGCAAAGGGCCACTGGGCGTCCTTTTCCGCAATGACTCCGCCTCCAGCCTCGGTAGCCTTGGCCAGACGAAGCGTTCCCCACTGCCTTTTGCCAGTGATGGAGTCAATGGACGAGGCGAGCTTTTCATTGTACAGCGCGATGCGCGCTATGGCCTTCTTCTGGGCGCCGTTTTTGAAGAGGTCTTCATAGCGGTCCTTGAAGATGCCGCCCCGCACGGCCATGGTGCAGACCTGACGCCAGACGCCCTGATCCATGAGGCCTCTGAACTTGAAGAGGGGATAGTTCTGGCGCACGAAGGCGCATTCCTCGTCCCCGGCCTTGGGCAGCTTCGCATTGCTCGCCAGGTTGGCAAGGCCCCTCACATAGTAGTCCTCAGCCTTGTGCAGGGCATGCAGGCCTCCGCCGGCGTCCTTGATGGCGTCCTTGCCGAAGCCGGGAAGCTTCAGGTACTCGGCTAGGTCCACAAGGAACGTCTCCATGGAAAAATGCCTGCCGTCGGCGGTTTGGCCCGTCAGGGGCTCGATGGCCGGGAAGCGCACCGTGGTGAACTTGAGGGCCGGCGCATGCGGAGACATGAAGGAATACTGGCCTTCAAGATAGGTCAGGTTCGGCACGATGTAGTCGGCGTAGATGTTGGATTCGTTCACAGTCACGTCGATGGAGACATGCAGGGGCACCTTGGCCTTGTCCTTCAAGGTCTCGACGTAGCGCTGGCCTCCGGGAATGGAGTAGACGGGATTGAAGAAGAAGGTGAAAAGGACCTTGCATCCATAAGGATAGCCCTGGTCGATGCCGTTCATGGCCTCCGTGCACAGGCCGCCTCTGGTGAAGGAGTACCAGGGGCGCCTGGCCGGGTAGCCGGTGCCGCCGGCGGCCTTCTTCTCCCTGTACTCGGCCGACTTTTCGTAGACGGCCCCCTCGCGGGAGATCTTGACGCCCTCGGGCTTTCTGGCGCCGCTGAAGGAGGCAAGATCAAAGAGCCCCTTCTTCCAGTCAGCGGCCTTGCCGGAGGAGCACATGTAGCCGCCCTGCTGGTTGATGGAGCCCACCAGCACGGAGAGCATGGCGACGGCGTAGGCGGCATAGGTGCCGCCAACGTAGTTGCCGGCGCCGTGGTACTGGCACACGCCGGCCTTGCGTCCATGGGCAGCAAAGTCGCGGGCCGTCTTCTGAATGTCTCCGACGCCGATGCCGGAGAGCTGCGAGTAGGTTTCAAGCGCGTTGGCCAGGACTTCCTTCTTCATGAGGGCAAAGCTCGTGGCGCAGGCAAGCGTGGAACCGTCTGCAAGCGCGACCGCGCCGTCGAAGTCCAGATCGGCAGAGGAAGCCTTGGCAAAGTCCTGCGCCTTGCCTCCGGGGCCGGCGACAGTCCAGGCCTTTCCCTCATCCTTGCCCTTGAGGGCGGGATCGACATCCTCCATGAGGAGGAACCTGCCCTCCTTTGCATGTCCCTTTTGGGTCACGACAAGGTGGCAGGCGTTTGTGTATCCGGTGAAGCCTTTCTGCGCGGCGAGCGCCTCGTTGAAGCAGGAAAGGAAGGCGGAGTCGAAGAGATTCTCCTCCAGCAGCACGCGGATGAGGCCCATGGCGAGCGCGTTGTCCTGGCCAGGCTTGACGGCAAGCCAGGCGTCGGCATGGGCTGAGGCGTTGGTGCCTCTTGGATCGACCACCACGAACTTGAGGCTCCCCTCGGCGTGGCGTCTGGCCATGAGGGCGCCGTAGAAGTTGATGCCGGGCTGCAGAGCCTCGTAGACGTTGGCCCCAAAGACGAGCATGTATTCGCAGGCCATGGGGTCTGCCTTGAGCTCCACGTCCTTTCCCTCGGTGAGGGCATAGTTGCCCATGCGGAAGCCGAGCCCGCAGATGTCCGTATGGCCGATGCGGTTGGTGGAGCCCACGGCCTGCTTCACGAAGCGGTCGGAAAAGTCCTTGTAGCCGCCCTGGTCGCGGCCGCCGATGAAAACGAAGCCGTTGCGCATGCTCCCGAGTCCGGGGTCTTTGGGATCGATGGGATCGTCCTTGAGCACGTCCTTCAGGCCCGGGTAGACGTCGTTGTCGCCGGCGGACGCAAACAGGCGTCCGCCGTCGGCAACCTCCTGGACAAGCCTTTCCCAGGAGATGGGCTCGAACTTCCCTTCGCCCCGCCTGCCGGCGCGCTTCAGTGGCTGGGTGATGCGGTAGGGGCTGTAGGCGTAGTTCATGGCCTCCTGGGCCTTCGCGCAGGCCGGCGCCGGCACGGCAAGCGCCTCCGCCAGCGGCGTCGCATAGTCGAGCGGCTCGCCTGCCATGTTGTAGGGATGGTAGGGATTGCCGGAAACGTGGTCTATCCGCTCGTTGCAGACATGCACTTCAAGGCCACAACGGGCGTTGCAGCCAAGACATGTGGTGAAAACAGTGCGCTTTTCGTCCTCAACGCCCTGCCCGGCGGCATGGACCTGCGTCCTGTCCGGCTCTTTTCCCCCTCCGCGCCTGGCTTGGCAGGGAACGGCGCCTGCAAGCACGGCCGCGGCGCCTGCAAGGAAGGAGGTCTGAAGGAAGTCTCTGCGTCCTTCTCTGTCTGTCTTCTTCGTCATGCCTAGCTCCTTGCAAGTTCAATGTAGCATGTGCCGGACAGCTTGTCCTTGAAGTCCGCGTCGAGGGCTTTCAGACGGGCATTCTTGAGCGCCTCGGCAAACGCCCCCTCCGGATGAAGCGTGTCGCCAAAAAGGCGGGCATGGGAGGCGCAGGCCTCCACGCAGGCGGGAACGCCCCGATCTCCCCGGCAGAATTCGCACTTGACGGCTTTGCCTTCCGTCTTCTCGAGAAAGATCTCGCCGAAGGGACAGGCCTTGACGCACTCCCCGCATCCCTTGCAACGGGCGCGGTCGATGCGCACGACGCCGTCGATCCCTTTCGCGATGGCCTTGTGTCGGCAGGCATGGAGGCAGGCGGGATCTTTGCACTGATTGCAGTTTTTCGGCGTGAAGACGCTTCTGACCTCCCTGGCGTCCTCGGCAACATCCACGCGGCCGAGAAAGTTCGACTGGCGGCTGTGCACGGCCCTGCAGGCTATGGTGCAGGACTGGCAGCCGATGCACTTGTTGAGATCGATGATCATGGCAGGTCTGGAAACGGACTCTTCTGCGCCGGTGGCATGCGCCGGACAGGCCAGGCCGACGGCCGCAGCCGCGCTTCCCCCCAGAAAGCCGCGACGGGTGAGCCCTGCGACTCGCACCACTGTTTTCTTCATTCGTTTTCCCCTTGAACGTTCACAGGGGAGGGCGGGTTCTCCTAACCCCGCCCTCCCTTGGAAGTGGCTGAAAGAGCCGCTCTAGTCGGCCTTGAAGTTCACGGCGAAGGAGAAGTCCTTCGGAGCGAAGTAGTCGAGGCCCTTGCCGTCGACTTCAGCGTACGGATACATGAAGTAGCCGATGGCTTCGCCCTGCATGCCCATGAGCTTGGCGGCATGCTCGCCCCTGTTGAGGGCGATGCGGAACAGATCGTCGCCGTTCCAGAAGAACTCAGTGTGCTTCTTGGTGGCTGCGTCCTTGAGCTCCAGCTTCTCAACGAGCATGGCCTTGCGCACGTCGGCGGGATCGGCCTGGACCCAGCCGGTGCCGGGCAGATAGAACTCGGCCCAGCAGTGGAAGTCGCCGGTGATGGCGCCGTCCGCACCCTTGGTGCGCAGGCCGAAGACGTCGCGGCAGGGGATGCCGGCGGAACGGCAGAGCGTGATGAAGACAGAGCTGATGTCGGCGCACTTGCCGCCGCCCTGGGATTCGGTCAGGGTGCGGATGGCGTCGCCGATGCCGCAACCCTTTACATTGGGATCGCGGTAGGTGTTGGCGATGGTCCAGTCATACAGGGCGCGGGCCTTCTCAAGCGTGGTCTTCTTGCCCTTGCAGGCGGTCTTGACGATGTCCTTGCAGTGCTTGCTGTCGGCAGGAATGTAGTCGTTGGAGGCGAGGTAGGGAGCCACGTCCACAGGAGCCTTTGCCTGAACGTCCTTCAGCGCCTTGCCCTTCTGGTAGTGGGAATCCACGTGGAAGGAGAAGGTCATCTTGGGCTTCTCCTTGATCTGGTCCCAAGAGGCCATGAGGTAGTAGGAGCCTGTCTTCACGTCGTGGTAGACGCCCTGGCTCGAAAAGTTGCCGCTCACCTTGACGTCGGTGATGTCCTGGTTTTTGTCGGACATGGGATAGGGCAGATAGACGTTGGCGGTCTTGGCGCCGTCGGCGACCTTAAGGTCGATGTCGTAGGTGACGGTGCCGGACTTCTTGACCGGATCCGCAGACGCGCCGGTGCCGAATCCGAGGGCGAGGCCCAGGACAACGGCAGAAAGCAGAAGCTTGCGCATGGAAACTGTCTCCTCTTGTTGAGAAACGGTTGAACGCCAGCAGGGAAGCTGGCAGTCCCCTGGGCAGACCATTTCTGCCGAGGGGGCGGTCTTGGGGCATCCGAACCTTCGGAGTTTACCGTCCTCTATGGGGAGAGCTTGAGCCGGGAAAGGGACAAGTCCGGCCTTCGGGCCCTGCTTTCTCCATGTCTGCCTCCAGCCTGCCAGGGACGTTGTCTTACACGCCCAGGACAAGCGTCATGCCGGAAGCTTCCTTCACGAAAGCCGAGCATTGCATGCGCAAGGGAACCTCCCCACGAAGACAACTCGTCAAGTGGAGCCGGAGGTTTGTGTAGTCTGGGCGATGGCCCTTGCGTTGTGCACTGTTCAACCCCTTGAAGGTATGGAAAATGCGGTATTACTCTCGATCTGATGAGCAGTATTGTCAACACGCGCGTCCTGGCAGAACCACGGCCCTTTCAAAATATAGAACTTAAATTCAATATGTTGCCAGACAGCCCAAGCTCGTTCGCAAAATTCCGAGGTGGATCTTCTTCCTCGGTTCGGCATGTCGCTTCAGCGCTTGCCTGGAGGCAGCCTCCGGCCTGAGGCCGACATGTCTGGGGAGCGACGGAGGACATTGATTGGCGCTGCTCAACAGGGATTGCGCCGTGCTACAACGGACAGGGCGTTGCGCAGCACGGGATCTGCGCGAATGGACTGGCGCAAGCCCTGCCTGAAGGAAGATGCGGAGGACGAAACGGAGAAGGCGGGACAGGACGGCAGGGATGCAGGGAAGGTCTTCCGCTATCCGGCCGCGAACTTCAGCTCTGCCTCGAGCGAGCCGTCCGAAGCCAGGGAGAGCACCACGTAGCCGCCGTCCTTGAAAGCGCCGGGGTTGATGATCCGGGTGCTTCCGATCCTGTCCTCGCCTCTGGCTTCGTGGATGTGGCCGCAGATGCAGATCTCCGGGGCATGCGCCTCGATAAAGTCGCGCACGGCCTGGCTTCCCACGTGCAGGCCGCTCGCAATGCGGTCGCAGGAGCAGTCCTTCGGGGGATTGTGGGAGACAAGAACGGCGTGCCTGAAGCCCTCCGCCTGCCTGGCAAGGTCCTTGAGCCAGCCTTCGTAGGCTTCTTCGGGATACTCCGTGGGCGTGCGGGCCGGCGTCGGCGTGGAGCCGCCGAGACCCATGGCGCAGACGCCCGGGGCCAGCTCGACGGCTCTGGCGTGGATATTGACGCCCCTGGTCTCGAGCCAGTCCTGGCACTCGGGCCTGTCGAGGTTCCCCACATGTCCGAGGACGCGGGGGCAGCGCTCAGCCAGGGCGCCGTATATCCCAGCCAGCTTGCCGGGTCCGCCGTAGTTCGTGAAGTCGCCGTTGACAACGACGCCGCTGGCCTCGGCCAGTTCGGGAATATCCGGCAGGCGGGTAAGATTTTCGTGCACGTCGCCGACAACGATCCAGACGGCCTTGGCTGGCATGGCTTCCTCCTCGGCCTGCAGGCTGAGTGGACATTCCCCGCAGGCGCATCGCCAAGCTTGTCCTATTTCGGCAGCCCTGGCAAATGCCTGCCGGCACATGCAGAAAAAAATTGCAAAATCACAGCTCTAGAACTAATATAGAAAGACCGTACAATTTTGCCATGAAGGAGCTTTCTCGTCATGAAAAAGCGTTCTCTTTGCTCCCGCAGCGCAGGCAAGGCCTGCCTGTCGGCTTTCCTTGCAGCTGGCATGGCGCTGGCCGGCCAGACGGCTGCCCAGGCCGTCGAGTTCCAGGCCAAGGGCCAGTGGCTCGTTGGCTTTGCCCTCGGCGACGCCAGCCTCGTCAAGAAGAACCATACCCACGATGAACTGAACGACGAGGACAAGTTCGGCGCAAGCCAACGCTTCCGCATGCAGATGGACGCCGTGGCCTCCGAGTCCCTCTCGGGCACGCTCTTCTTTGAAATCGGCGACCAGGCCTGGGGCCGCGCCAGCGACAGAGAAGGATCCCCCGTCGGGGGCGCCCTCGGCGCGGACGGCAAGGTCATCAAGGTCAAGGGCGCCTGGATAGACTGGATGGCGCCCGGCGCCGACGTCCAGGTCCGCATGGGCCTCCAGCCCCTCGTCCTGCCCAACGCAGCCGGCGGCTCCGCCGTCTTCGACACGGACGTCGCGGCCGTAGCGGCCAACTGGCGCATCAACGACTACGCGGGCCTCACCTTTGCCTGGATGCGCCCGGTCAACGACAACTTCCAGGGCTGGTTCCGCACAGGGGATGCCGCGCAGACCCGACACGAGGCCAACTTCCTTGACAACATGGATCTCTTCGCCCTGTCCCTGCCCCTGACCTTCGACGGCTTCAGGCTGACGCCCTGGGTCATGTACGGCATCATGGGCAAGTACGCCCTGAACGGCATGGGCAGGAACGGGGAGGTCGAGGACCACTTCCTGCGCGCCAACGCCGGCAAGGACTACATGCAGGCCCAGTGGCGAACCGCAGACGGCAGCCTGCCCGACTCGCTCACCTCCTACTACGAGGAGATGACCGACGTGCACGACGCCAAGCTCGGCCCCAGCAGCAAGCCCTACTTCTCCATGTTCTGGGCGGGCCTGCCCGTCGTCATCGATCTCTGGGATCCGCTCCGCATCGAGTTCGACTTCAACTACGGCTATGTGGAGAACATCGGCAACTACACCATCGCCAAGCGCGGCGACCACTCGCCCCAGCAGGTGCGGGCGAGCTCCAAGCGCCAGGGCTGGCTGGCCAAGGCCCTCGTCGAATACAGGCTCGACTGGGGCGTTCCCGGCATCTTCGCCTGGTACGCCTCGGGCGACGACGGCAATCTCAAGAACGGCTCCGAGCGCATGCCGAGCATAGCCGGCAAGGGCAGCTTCACGAGCTTCACCGGCTACGGCGGCCTCGACTGGGGCGTCAAACCGGGCATGTGCGAATGGCGCGGCGACTACTCCGGCACCTGGGGCGTGGGCCTGCAGCTGCGCGACGTGAGCTTCCTGGAGGACCTCACCCACACCTTCAGGGCGGTCCTCCAGGGCGGCACCAACAGTCCCAGCATGATCAACTACATGGAAGGCAGGACAGCCTGGAACGAGAACACCAGCGAGAAGCCCTACCTGACGACCTACGACTATCTGCTTGAATTCAACCTCGACAGCACCTACAGGATGTACGAGAACTTCGCCGTGCACCTCGATCTCGGCTACGTGGTCAATCTCGTCAACAAGTCTGCCTGGAACCGCAGCTGGATGGAGGACGACCCCCTCAGCTATTCCAAGAAGGACGCCTGGAAGGTCCAGGTGGCCTTTGAATACACCTTCTAGACCGTATCTGGGGGGCGTCTCCCGGCGACCTTCCCGCACAGCCAGCGATGCGCCTCTCGGCGCACAAAGGAGCAAACCATGCGCATACTGACGGCCCTAGCCCTTGTTCTGCTACTCGCGTCGCCTGCCTTCGCCGATTTCCAGGGCGGGGCTCCAGCTCCCGCCCAAGGGGGCTTCCAGGGTCCCGGCGCAAGCGGCGCAACATCGACCGTGGCCGAGGCCAAAAGGGCCAGAGACGACTCCTGGGTCGTGCTCACCGGCCACATCGTCAGCCGCGCCGGCGGCGACCACGAGCACTACATCTTCCGCGACAAGACGGGCGAGATCATCGTCGACATCGACGACAAGTACTTCTCGGGCCGCACCGTGACGCCCCAGAACCTGGTCCGCATCTCCGGCGAAGTGGACAAGGAGATCCTTGAAAGGACGAAGATCGACGTCAAGCAGCTCGAAATCCTGCAGTAGCGGGACAAAGCCTGCCTTATTTCCTTCCGGCCTGCCGCATGCGCCGCTGAGCGCGTCCGGCAGGCCGCCTTCGTTGTGCGGAGGGGCTGGCAGGGCAGGGCGCTTCCATCGCAGACTGCCGCTACATGCGAGGGCCTTGCCATCCATCTTCCTGACATGGAGCAGGGCCTAGCAGAGCCAAGCGCTTTTCAAGCTCCACCCGCTCATAGCCGACCACGAGCCTGGTCATGGCTTCCCCGTCATCGCCTTCGCGGTAGTAGGATTCGTGTCTATTCAGTCGCCCCCCTGCCAGCCGCCCCTTCCGGCCGGGGGGCGGGCGAAACGATCCGCTGGCAGGTAGCTAAAAGCTGTCTAGACAAATGCTATAATTCGTGCGATTTTCCTCTTGCGGAGGACGCACCATGTCTTTTTCCGATGGCCTCAAGAAGCTGAAGAGGCTCTTCGGAGCCGAGTCCAGCGACGGGCTGCAGGGGCAGCTGGCTTCTCTGCGCCTGGCCGTCGAGCAGGGCGAAGATACTATCCGCTCCCTGCATGCGGAGATTCAAGCCACCAGGGAGGAGCTCCGCGCCGCTAGGCAGGAACTCGCAGCCGAAAAGGCCGCGCGCCAGGCCGCGGAAGTCGCCCTTGCAGACGAAAGAGGCGCCGTTGCGGCCTTGAAGGAGGCTGTCCGGAAGCTGTCGCTCGATCTGCATCATGCGCAGGCCCGCCTGGCCACGGACAGCACCAGCAGCTCGAAGCCGCCGTCTTCCGATTTTCCGAAGAAGCCCGGGAAGAGCGGCGATGCCAAGCCCGATCCAAAGAGTCTCAGGAAGAGGAGCGGACGAAGGCCCGGTGCCCAGAAGGGACACAAGGGGGCCGGCTTCCCGCTGCCTGAAGGCCCCCCGGACAAGATCGTCTACTGCCTGCCGTCCCAGTGCGGCGGGTGCGCCCTGGCAGACCTGTGCGCAGGCCGCGAGAGAGTTGCCGGCACCCGCTACGTCGTCGACTACGAAGTCAAAGTGGTCAAGGTCGCCTACATGG
>JAEEGI010008250.1_pt1 | contig 23066 bp, 17 predicted proteins | sample 8958751 | NCBI WGS metagenome assembly JAEEGI01 (sample SAMN16246545, study PRJNA631951) | gut metagenome | biome: gut microbiome; feature: rumen; material: KS-attached | host: Bos | place: Iran: Karaj | collected 2018-10 | reverse complement strand
TTAATCGCATCATTTTCGTTGCATATATTTATTTTTTGACTATCGCAAAAGCTAAAAAAAAAGTTGTTTTTTTGTACATTCTGCATCTTGTTTTCAATATTTTTTATTGAAAAGAAAATGCTTTCTGGAAACTTTGCGGTAAATCTTTTAGATTGTTCTACAGTATCTTTTTTTTCCATGATTTATTTCCTCTTATTGGATTTGGCAATAAGACCATCGGTGCTTTTCTGAAAGAAACTATTCTTTATATGTCCAAAGGCTTGTTTCTTTTTCATCTTGAATGATTGAAGCGATGATTAATTTGCCATTTTCCTCTTTGGGACCGATAAGTACCATTCCTTGATTTTTGTCTTTCATGGAATCCATAGGAGAAATGTAGGTGTAAATGCAGTTATCTTTTGTCGCTTGGTAATTCTCATCTAGTTTAATGATATAGTTATCTAATACAAGATATAATGAATCGGTTCTTACCCAAGATATTCTTGTCTGTTGCTTCTCTTCAAGTTTGAAAGATGATTTTACGCCACTCATTTGACTTGTATTGGGATCAAATTCGAATGTATATACGCTGTTGTTATCACATAGGCAAGTAAAACAGATTTTATTATTGTTATAGGTAAAATCACTGTATATAATATTTGCATTCTCTGCTTCTGGAGGCAAAATGAATTCTGCTACATATGTTACATTTTCCCAAATTGGCTGAAAAATATAAAGTCCTTTATCAAAGGTTGCCAAAAGCCAATTATGATTATATGAATCTTGACAATTTTCGTCATGTATTGTTTGGATGAATAATAGGTTTCCGTATTGTTTTATTTTCGCTTTTTCAAATATAAATGACAAATAATCGAATGTACGCAGTGATTCAAGATCAAAGAAGTTTATTCTTCCGCTTAAGAGTTCGATAGGGTTTTTACCAAAACCTCTGTCTTCGAAACATCTAGCTATACATAGATGTTTGATAGGACGCCCTGCTGTACGATTTGTGTTTATTATGGGGAAACTAAAATTAGTGCTAAATATTGGACTACAACAAAATGGATTGACAAATTTCACCTCATCCTCTCTTGTGTTGTATATATCGCTACATTTAATCCATTCTACAAGGTCTAGGCTAAAAAATAAATTGGTGCCAATGTATATGTAATAACCCTTGTTTAAATAGTTGTCATTATCTGGGTAATGTAAGAAATGTTTGTTTCCAAAATCTCTAGAATAGAAAGGTAAATTCCTACATATCCCTTCTTTTTTCCATCCAGTACAGCGAATTGTAAATTCTGTGGATGTTTCGCAACCGTTTCTTTCAAGTACCAGTTTGAACGTTGTATCTTTATTGATTTTCACGTTGTCGGGAGAAATTTCTTTTTCCTGACCGTTTTCGTCTTTTTTATATAAAGTAGAATTACATTTTTCTGAATTACCGCCATGCCATTTGATTGTCGCCTCGTCTCCCTTGTGTATCACATGGAATTTTTGGCCTTTAGAATCGAGTGCAGTAGCAACTTTATAGCCTTCAGAATCAAAGACAGAGATTTCGTCAAAATATGGAGCTTCAAATACTGGTATTTTCAGAGATGTGATACGGTCGTCTTTTTCAAGGTTTAAAGTGAATACCCGGTCCCGATCTATTGCTGGTAAATCGGCTTCCTGTATAATATCTCTTTTTTTGCTTGGGGCGTCCTTGAATGTGATTACTTCTCCGAGTTCATTATGTAAAGAAACCTTGCATTTATAAATATTTCCGTTTGCCCATTGCAGGCTTGCCGTTTCTCCATGGGGTATAGCATTCGCTTCGTTTCCATTGGCGTCGTATAACTTTATTTCATCGACAAAGGCTACTTCTTTGGCCGTTATAATATAATCTTGTTCTATATCTTTATCGTTGTCGTCAAAATCTACAAAATGTACGGTAACATTGATAGCTTCATAATCAGTGAATATGGCATCAAAAAGATATGGTTCTATAAGTTGAATGGTTATATTCAAATCTTGTTCAGGTTGTGTATCAGTGCCGTTTATATTTTCTGATGGAATGTTGTTTTTTGATATTTTTAAACAGTTGTTGCCGTAATCTTTTGTTTCTGCGATGTATTCAATTTCCCAATCACTGTCGCTCGATATTAAAGCCTTGGCGAAACCTACCATTGGGTTGTCGTTTCCAGAAGTCGCGGACATGTCAAAAAGCTTATCAAGACCTTGAATATATATTCTAGGGTTATTAATCGCATCATTTTCGTTGCATATATTTATTTTTTGACTATCGCAAAAGCTAAAAAAAAAGTTGTTTTTTTGTACATTCTGCATCTTGTTTTCAATATTTTTTATTGAAAAGAAAATGCTTTCTGAAAACTTTGCGGTAAATCTTTTAGATTGTTCTACAGTATCTTTTTTTTCCATGATTTATTTCCTCTTATTGGATTTGGCAATAAAACCATCTGTGATAATTGTCTTTTCAATTGTACCGATTTTTGAATCGTCATTTATGATTTCAAGAGATGTGTATGAGATGTCATTGTTGTTTGTATCTTGGCTCTTTTGTGGGTATTGTCTTATGAATTTTGCGTTTTTTGAAAAATTGGGCAATAGAATTTTTTTATCATCAGAAATAAGAGTGTTCATTTCGGCTAGTTGTAAATTCATTTTGCTAAAATTCGTATGGATAGCATTAATTTGAATTTGTTCGACAGGAAGTATTCCTGTTGATAACGTTACTTTCAGTGATGGATCTAGTAGCAAGGTGACTTTTGCAGATGTTTTGCCACTGATTGTTGGTTGATTATCTTGTTTAAGAAAGATGTTGTGTTTAAGAAAGATGTTGTTTTCTGTTTTATATCCAAAGGCTGTAAATCCTTTGTCAAATCCATCTTCGCCACCATAAAAGCCACATATAACACCGTCTGTAACTCGATTGATATCACCTATCATGACAGGGAACGCTTGCTCTGAAAGACCTTTGTCATCTAAATTTTTTTTCTCAATGTTACTGATGCTTTCTTTTGAAAATTCAGTACCTCCAAAGTATTCGAGTTCGATATTCATTTCGGCTAATACAAGTGTGCGCCCGAAAATATGGTCTCCTTGATTCATTGGTATTGTGTTATCTAGTTTTTGTTTGATAACATCCATAAGTTCAGCAAAATAATATTTTTTTTCTTTAAATAAATTTATAAATTTGTCTATAGGCGTATTTTCAATATCACCAGAATAGCTTGGTGCTTGCATGAAACTACCGACTGCAAATTTTTTTCCGTCGAAATCCTCGTATTTAGTTTTTAAAATTCCTATCAATTCACCTTTATTATCAAAAATGTCTAGATTCTGGTTAAGCATATCCGGCATTATTATGGCAATGATTGGCGTACTTTCTGGGAGTGAATTTGACGGAATAGATTTATTGGACGCAGAAACAAAATATGAAGTAATCCTTGCTGGCGTTGTTAGGGCAAGTGGTAAAAAGCATTTCTTATTCTCGTCGGAATTCTCTGAATTTGCACAGAGATTTTCAGAAATGTATTTGTATTTTGTTTGATTTGAAGAATTTTTGGGTTGTATTTCATTTCCGAAAGTTGTAACGATTGAAATTTTGTCTAAATTTAAAAAACCTTCTCTTAAAGGAACGAGTTTTTTTCCTTGAGAAATTGCGAGTCTTTCTTTATCATCTTCGTAATCTTTACGGTCCGTATATAAGCATTTGTATACCTCTGCCGATATGTTATCATCGGACTCGTATTCAATGGGTTTCTGAAATGTATATTCTAAGCCAGGAAGATTTATTGTAAATCCTCCTAAGTTCTGGGATATGACAGGAGATTGTTTTATTTTTTTTATAATATCATTTAATTTTTCTTTAATAATCTTACAATCTGGATCATCTGGATTTTTATTAATATAGTTTTCCAGTTTATCTCCCAGATTGCTTATTCCATGAGGGGTAAGTACTGATGTACCTTGACAATCTCTATTATTCTCGTTATGTTCTTCTTCATTATATGTATAATCAGTATTACTATAAATAAAAGAACTGCCCGACGGGTTACTGTCAATATAATCATAGTGAAAAGAAGTGTCCCATGACATAAATAAAATAGTTTGCTCGTAAGGATTGGAGTTAACCATGTCGGGATATTTGTTTTGCGTTTCGTTTGTTTCCTCTTTAATTATCTCTGTCATAACGAGATAATCAAAATATTTTTCCTTATTGATTTCATCAATAAAAGAGTAATTTGAAAATGTTTCTTTTATAATGGCTGCTTTTTCATTTGTCAATGGCTCGGTGAGGCAATTGAGCGTTTTGCCTTTTTCCTCTTCTTCAAATACATATGTTCTATTTATACCATCTCCAAAAAGTATCAATGTCGGATCTTTGGGATAATAAAATGGGGCGGCTGAAGTTTCTTCAATCTTTATTTTATCTTTGGGTAATTTATTTTCTAGTTCTTTCTTTATAGATGCTATATTGTTTATTGCTTTTATATTGTCATCCCTTATTCCTTTTATTTCATTTACGGTTTCATAAATTATGTTATTTAGAATTTCTGAAGGGTAATCATCTTTATTTCTTATATACAGCTCCCAAAGATAGTAGAGAGATTTTTTCTTATATTCGAGTAATCTTTTTGATTTTCCAAGACTATGTTGCATTTCGCATAGTGATGGAAAATCCTTTGAAAGGATAGATAAAATATCTTGTGTAACCTCGTAATCTTTATTGAAAATAACTTCAAGTTTTGTTTCGATGGGGTCAATTGAGGTAAATCCGTGTGAATGAATGCTGTCATCGATTTTGAAATTACCATCAAGTTGAAATTTTTCATCTGCTAAATCATATTGGAGCATCGTTAGGATGTGCTCAATATTATTTTGGGGAGATGTTGTTTTTGAAATCATCGCAGAGAGCGCTTCTGCTGATGTTCGCCCTATTCCTATATCTATATTTCCATTTGATGTTGTAAAAGAATGGTTAATGTCTATGTTGCATACTTCTCCGAATAGCAAACATGAATTGCAGATATAATTTTTGTCATCAACAGAAAGGCCAAATTTCTTTAATACATCATTCATCGTTTCTGCAGAGTCAACTTTATTAAATGGATCATTATCTGAATTTGAATAGTATCCAATGACTGAATATGTCAATACTGCATCACTAGGAACATGTTCAAGTTTATCATAATATCCAAATACACTCCGACAGCTTGGATAATATGCGTTGAACATAGGATCTCCTGGTCCTACGGCAAAAAGTTCATGTTTATCGAGATGGTCGTCTTTTTCTTCGCTTTGTTTTTGAGCCGATATGTTTTTGATTCCGCTGTATTGCCTACCAAGATAACGATAAGATAGTTTGTTGCTCTCTTTATCGAAAAAAGGAAATGTAATACTATTGCTATTTTGCTCATTCATGCTTTTAGAGATAAAAGCGCTGTCAACGATATTGCAGTCGATTTCTTGCTTTCCATCTTTATCCAAGATTCTGGTTACTATGAATTTGTCAGGTACGTGTGGATATTTGATGGATTTATGACCATATTTATCAGAAACAGCTTCTCCGTGTCTAAATGTAGATGGCAAAATGAAATGTAGGTGTATTCCTGGCGGTAAATGAATGTTTTTATTAAATGGAGTTGGATTTTTTATAAGAGTTGATGTATAGGAATTAGGATTTAATGCAATAACATTGTCTTGATCACTTTTTACTCTATACACGAGGACTTTCATTGGGATGATTAACCCGGATAAATTATTAGCCATTTTCACTCCTATTCGTTGTGGTGGTGGGCAATTCGCTTGCGCTGAATATGGCTTTATGCGGAATATCTAGCATTTCAAACGCAAAAATCGATGGGGTAATATTGTCAATAGTTGGTAAACTTTCGTCTTTGCGGTTGTTATAATCTTCTTTTATTTTGTTTGCGATTATTTGTGGATGAATTTTTCCGTTTTCTTCTATACTTTTTTGACCATTTTCGTCAATGAATTTAATTTTTGATTGTATATTCTTGTCACCATCTTTTAAGGGTGATCCGAAATTTTTGTCTTCTTTCGTTGAACGCAAATCTATATTCCATTCCGTGTCGCAGCCGAATTTTACGCCGGTCATAGGTTCTTCAATAATGAATGTGTCGATTATCCCACTGAATAGGCAAATCATGATGTCATCGGATAATTTTTCAATCCTTAAAATTGGAAGAGATGGTATTTCTTTGGGGGGATCATCTTCTTGACTCGAAATTTTTTTTATTTGATCGTAGCTTTGTTTGTCATAGCCTAAATAATTAAGCCCTTTTTTTGTTCTTATAAGTTGTGATCTGATAAGGACCACGCTGATATTTGATATATCTATGTCCAAATCGCCATTTTTTGCATTCAGTAAAGTGTGTTTGCTTTTATGGTTCGGATGCATCATTCTCATGCGAGGTGTGTCAAGGTACTTTATTTTATGCTCTTTTAGTTTGAAATGGTTGTTTGTTATATTCTTGTCGATTCGTGCATCAGTATTGCTTACACGCCCGATAGAAAAAGCTCCGTCAATGTACGCATCAGTCCAGTTTATATCGACCATTCCGAACTTTATGCTTTCTTCTTTTAGGTCTGAAAGGTCTGTCAAAAGGTATGTCAAAGGAATATCGTTTAGCAAGCGGAGTCGATACGCATATCTTTTTAAATCATCATATCCCTCTGGAATTGGGGGAGGTGTGTAATCGTTTCGTTGTTCACTTATTTGTGTAATGCTTTCTGCTAGACTACGTGAAAGAAATCTTCGTTTCATTTTAACTATCCTTCCTTCAGACTTTTCTTGAAATTTAACATGACGTTTTTTAACAGCGAATTGTCAATTCCGATTTCTTTTTTCAAAGAATTAAGATGGGTTTGTATTTTATATTGTTTTCTCATGCTGACAATTCGTTGCGCTTCTGATTCGTGGCTCAATGTCACCAGTCTTCCGAGATTGAATGCCGCTGAATATGAAACATCAAAAATTCCATAGTTTGTATTGTAGATCAATCTCCCGTCTGCGGTACGTCTATCTTCTCCGTTCAACGTCACTTCATTTGAACTGACTCGCTTATAATTTAATGAACGGATTGGAGAATAATACCATGAATATGTTTTTGTTCCGTTACGGAAAAAATGCTCCCTCAATGCATGTTCTTCATTTACAGTTCCTGCTGCAATGTTTTGTGTAAGGGTGGAAAATGATTTGTCTGGCTCAGTTGTTTTATTTGGATTAACGAATTCAGAATATATGTTCCAATGATAAAGTGATATCATTTTTACAAATTCCGTCGTCTCATCATTAAGTTTAATGCCTGCATTATCCGCTTCATCTTTATCATACAAATACGCTGCAACGAGATGGACTGAATTTTTGATGTTTTTATTAGGATCTTTCGATGGTGGCGGAAAACGATTGGCGATTGCAACTGAGAAATAACCATTCTTTTTCGTTATAACATCCTCCATATATGAAAGTTCGACTTGTTTTCCGTGTACAAGCCAACGTCTTTCGTCTTTTTCGGGCATGATGCTTTTAAATGTTTTTTTGCTGATTGTGATAAGATGGATATTGTCTGTAGCATGGCATGGGAAAAAATCATTTTCTTCATATTTGAAAAAGACATTTTTGTCTTTTTTACTTTCATCTTTTAGCTGAGAGTGTTCAATATCCTTTTCTTCTACAATTTCATCTTCCGAAACGACAATCAAGGCAAGCCAGGGAATGGGTTGATTATTTTCATTGTCACTTGATATACTCTTTATCCACGGATACGATGGGTCGTTAAAAACGATGTAAGGGAGTTCTTTTGAGAAATCTCCGAGTTCATTCGGTGCCGGGTGTACATTAAAAAGGGCTTCATCCTGCAATATTTTTGTGTTTAAACCAACACGGAATTCTTTTGTAATAGAGTATGATTCATCTGAAGGTTTTATGTCCTGTTCGAAATTTACTGTATAATCGCCTTCTTCCAAAGATGGAAGATAGTAGTCTGCAAGTCTAAATTTTTTATCATCAATATTATTGTTCATTCTTTAATTCCTTTTTTTCGTCTGTTTTTAAAAAATCTTCCGAAAACAATGTATCTGCATTTTTAAAACTAATGTCTATGGACGATAGATCTTGAAGGTCTGTATATATACTTCGTATGTAATCTTTTCTTACATTATCTAAATTGTCTTTTTCGTAATTCGATGAAAATTCATTAATTGTATAATTATCCACATTCAATTCGTGTTCTTGACCGTCCTTAATGTCAAAGCATGTTGGTTTTAGAATCAAGCTCTTTTCTGCTAATTCTTGAATAGAAATCCATAAATCTTTTTTATTAGGGAAGTTTGTTGCTGTTTCTAAATATTTTTCGATATTAAGGGAGATTTTTTCCCCAACACAGAATTCGTTTACGGTTTCAATATTGGTTTGATTCTCTGGTATCCACAAAGCGGAAGGAAGTTTTCTTCTTATAAAGTCATGATTAAACTTATCATTAAAATTATTTTTTTTGCTTGGATCAGTAATATTTATTTCAATACTTGGTGTTATCGTTTTATCTTTTACAGGTTTAACAATGACGCTCCCGATGTCTTTCCCATTCTTATCTTTATTCATCGGAATGTTTGATATTGCCGAAATGGCAAGCTGATAAGGGGAAATGATATCTATCCCTTTACAGTCATCTTGCGTATTTCCAATGACTCCGTCTAGTGATATTGATAAAATATCTTTGTTTATTGGGTCGTTATTGTCATTGGTTAGCTCTTTTCTACAAACATCATTTGTACTTTTTGCTTGTTCTTTGCTGGCAAAGAAGGAATTTATGAAACCGTTCCAATCGAGATCTTCTTCTTGCTTGTTTCCTCCGCCGAAGGAGATTGTGAACGAAATGATATACCATGAAATATCGACGGTTCCTTGAAGGTCTGGGCCCCAAAGGTGTAAATCCGCCGACAATTCGATAGAAAATGTTTTTTTGACAAGCCAGGGGTCTAAATCTAAAGTATAAGATGCTCCGACAGATGCACCAATTCTAACATCGTATCTAAACGGTTTCCAGTCCATGAGGATATCTGCATACGCAATGAACCATGCTTTTAAATCCCCCTGTGTATATGTCGCGCATAGTTTTCCGCCCGCCATGAGATTGCTGGGGGTTACTGCAAAATACATTTCACCGTTTATGTTGATGTGGTCGTCAACTTTCCAGTTGATGCCGAGTCTCGGAACTGTTGGATAATGGTCTGGTTTTTGGTAAGATGGGGCGTAACCGCCAAGTGATACTACAAAATCGCCACTATGTTTGTTATCTCCGAACCAGGCGTAGGCAGCGAATCCGCCGGTCAGCTTACAGTCTTTGGATAGAATGTAAGATTCGTTTGTAAGTTGCGCTTCTGCACTAAAAAAGCCTTCGGATGGCTTTATGGATGCTTTTAAAGCCAGCTGCGCGTATGCAATAGGGGCTGCTGAGTTTTTAGCTTTCGGAGGAATCGAAATGTCCGCAAGTCCGAGAATGCCTAGTTCACAATCATTTCCGAACGAAGCGGTAACAATCATGCATCCTTCAATCAGTTCAAATGAAGTGAACTTCAATCCGGCCGCTAGGAAATACTGCCCGTCTTCCTCATTTACATTTTTCCTCAAATCATCTAGGTTATTGCTATGCGATCCCATTGCTGCTTGGACCAAAAAATGATCGTTCACATTTTCAATGGAAGGGAGTATCAGTCTTTCGTTGTATCCGAAGCCGCCCGCAATTCCCCTGACAAAAAATGCAGGAATGCCGCCTATCGGCGCCAACAGCGAAAAACATGCGCATAAGGATGCCGTTTCTTTATCACCCGTTATAATTTTTGTGTATTGTCCAATGGCGGTTAGTCCAACTTCCTTAAAGCGGATTGAAATCATCCCTGTATATTGAGGGTTTTTGTTTTCGTCGAGGCCTGCTGATAAACCACCGGCAATCGACAGAACTCCATTGTCAAAGCCTATACCGAAGCCGGACAAGTAGAAATTGATGTCTTTAAGTTTGCTTAAATTGACTCCAATTCCCGCTCCATTCAATGAAAATGTTAGCGGGGAAACATTTAAAGATGCATCCAATAGGATTGCGATGTTTCCATTATTGTCTAGTCCAAAACCTATTTTCGGAATTGTTAGGATTAGGATTGTTATGGGCTTATCAAATTTTTTCCATACGGCGGTACCATTAAATGCTGGCCCGGATGAGCTGCTGTTCTTTAACAGCATATTCTGCTGTATTTGTAACTGCTGCGTGGTGGTGGGGGCTGGCTTAGATAGGGGAATTGTAACATCGCATGCAGTTCCAAACACATTACAGCCCAAAATAATATTTACGCCATTATCGCTTGAAACAGTGACTTTAAAATCATTTATTGATGTATTTTTTATCGTTGGATCGATTGTTTTGACCAGTTCCCCTGCGACAGGTATTTCGAGAACATCTGTATTTACGATATCGTTTCCCTTTTCATCTTTGGGAGTTGTGTATGTTATGCTCCATGTTTTTTTGTCACTGTTTTTAGTTGAATTGTCCTCTATTTCATTTTGGGGCTTTTCTTCTGGCGCTGACGATTGAACTTCTACACTTCCAAGACTTGTATCGATTGAGATGTCGATAAATTTTTGGGGGGGCTCGTTTTGATTTGAATTACTAGGCTTGGAGTCGTTTGGGGGCTTATTTGTAGCTGTAAAACCGGTTATAGTGAAGTCTTTGATAAATTCCGGCAAGGAGTCTGTGTCTAAGTCTAAGCCAATGGGTTTGAGTACTCCTTTTGCAAAATCACTTATAAGTTTGCCAACTTTAATACCACGATCATTTTCTGTAACGACCTGAATTTCGCTATCGTTGTCTGTATTTTTTTGCTGGTCTTGTTTTTTCGGTCCGTATGTTAAAGTCCAATATAAACTTTCTTCCTTATTTTCTACAATGGACTTTTCTGTGAGGAGCTTTATGTATTCATTATTAGTCTCAAGTTTGATTTCTGTATTCGTAGTTTTATTTTGCTCGGGCGCATTATCTTTAGATTTTTCTGGTATTTTTATGTTTCCTATTACTGTAACTGTAATCCCGCTTAACTCTATGTCACTAATGCACTTTGGTATAAAGTTGTAATCTTTAGGTATTAAACTGCATGTATCTAAACTGCATGAATCTATGAAATCTTGGAACTTGAATTTATTAAATTTTACGCTTCCACCAAAATAGATGTTTTCTCCATCTTTTGTGATGCCCACCGTAAAAGGTTGATTCAGAATTTCTATGTTGGCTACTAGAGCGCATTTAACTTTAGAGGAATCGTCCTCTTTTTTAGAAGGCTCTTGTTTTGATTCAGAATCAGATACTTTGTTTTGATTAGAAGGAGCTTTTATTAGTGGCACAGAAATCTTCGGAAGGTCTTGAGAAGTTAAACATAAATTCGAGAGCACTTCGGATTTTTTACCTTTGACTTTGTCGTCAGATTTTATGGGATGATTCACGGTGTAAAGTCCTTCTAGTATTTTAGAAACACAAGATGAAATAAATCTTGTACTTTTAAAAATCGAGGGGCTTGTCCTCGATTTTTTTCGTGTTCTTATCAAAAAGGCGTTAAGCCTTCGTTATTAATTTTTAAGCGGTAAGCCGCATTTTTGGAGAATCCGCATAGAAAATGGTTTCAAATCTCCAAAAGCGGCTTGCCAGTTGGATTTCGGTTGTTATTTCCAAGTATTTAAAAATTTTTGAGGTGTAATGAGTTTCATTTCTTCAATAATTTTATTTCTATCCGTACTCCAGATAGCCAATTGAACATCTTTGAGACTAACAAGCGACTTAATTTCTTGGGGAATTAGTGTATCTAGGCCCGTTGCCGTGACTTGGAAAGCGAACTCAACTTTATTTTTTTTCTGCTTGGGGGGGGAGACTGTTGTATCCTCAGTGAGTTCGATGTAAAGATAAGCCATAGTAAGGTTGAACGTTACATTACTCCCTTTTTTAAGTATATCCTGCAATTGTTTCATGTCAAAACTAATATTGCCGAATAAATTTTGTATTCCATCCGTCATCTCTTGTACTGTAATTCCCTCGTAATCCGTTTTTGTCGGAACAAGAAGAATCGAGTAATTTTTATCTCCAATCTTTTCAATCGCGACTGCTAGCTCCCTCTTAAAGAGGGTAAACGTCGAACTGAGAAGAAACTTCACTTCATTTTTCACTTCATCTGACATATTTTTTACCTCCGCTTTTTTTGGGCAATTTTCCTGTTTTTAGAATTTGCCATACTTTGTTGTTGTTTTGCTTCGCAATATTATTCTCTTCCGTTTTTGCGGAAAATTTCATATTGTTCTATTAATTAATTGCTTTAAAATTTGTTTTTACTCGATGTTTTATTGTAAATAAAAATAAGTACAAAACAAAACGCCCAAGAAAAATCTTGGACGCATTTAGGATATGTTGTGTGTTTGGTTTGGAGAGAGATTGCTAACGCGTATGATTAATACTTTTTATTGGTACATCATTTTCGGATGTAATCTGCAAAATGAACCGGGTTTATAATGATCTTCCGTGTGGTAAATGATGCAGGAATTATCTTTTAGAATAAATATCAGACGGTTTTTACCTCGGTTTGATTCCTTGTCATAATCAACATCAGCTTCGGTATAGTTTTCTCCATGGGGTAAATCTGGTAGCGCTTTTTCATGGTTTCCAAAGGTGTCTCCGCCGACCATTACGCCCAAAAATTCTTCAGGATTGTAGTTGAAATGCGCGCATGATTCGGGGTCTCCTCTTTTTATTTCACATTCGTGTCTAGCCTCATTTTTTTTCACGTAATTATGGGGGAGTGCACGATACTTGCACAAATATGCGGCTACGTGTTTAAAGTCGTCATATGTGGTATCTGTATCAATAGAGCCTGCGACATCGGACCAGTTGATTTCTGAGTCTATGTAGCAATCACCCGGTGCTTGGAGTGCTTGGCTCAATTCATTTTTGGTGATGTCCGGTGTGCTGGGGGCGCATGCAAAAAAGAAAGTTGAGTAAAGTAGGGTGGGTAAAAATGCGATTTTTTTTTTGAAATAGTTGAACATTTATAAATCTCCTATTGTGTAAAAGAAAACGTTGTAAGTAGCGAGTTCTTTTTCATCCTTTAATTAATTGCGTTTCTATGTCCTTTTACTCTTTTTTATTTTGTAAATAAATTTTTGTGCGGTGCGGGATGGACAAAGCACAAAAAAAGCCGGTTGACTTTTTCAAACGGCTTATCGTTTCTCGATAAAATTTGTTGAAGGGTTTCGGGGGTGGCGCCCTTATTTCTTCTTTTTCTTGTCCTTCATGTACTTGACAATGAGCGTTGCTGAGACACCCAGAACGAACCCGAGTACCGCGGCGAGCACAAATCCGCCCATCTTTGCCGACAGTATGAACGACCCGTATGCGGTCTGCATCCCGGAAATTTCTGTACCGGAGAACTCGCCGATGACCGCAAAGAGCGCTATCAAAGAGAGGCAAGCCGCCGAAGCCCAGACCTTGAAGGTCCTTCTTTCGTGCTTTTCCTTGATGACTTTAGCTCGTCGTTTTATTTCCTTTAATGCGTCTTCTTTTGAGTATTTCATGTTTCCTCCCTAACATTGATTTTATTATTAATAGCAATAATTAGGTTTTTTACTCAATCTTTTTGTGTTGAAATTTAGTAATATTTGTCGCCGGACCGAGCTTCTGGCTTCGGGATGCCCGTCTTTTTGCCGATTTACCCGAAGAAAATGGTCGTTACAGGCGAGGGGACTGCTCCAAATTCCTTATAAAAAATTATTTACGTTATGCAGCGGGCGGAGGAATTCGGTATTATAAAAGATGAAAAAGAGGAAACGCCCAAGAGAATCCCTTGAGCGTTTATTTGAGGTGTATATGATTTTTTTATCCTTGCATTTTATTAATTGCAAGTCTGCATTCTTTTACTCACCTTTTTTTATAAATAATTCTTTACATCGTGCGAGACCCAATAAAATGGCGTTTTCAGAACAATTTGAACAACTTTCCACAAAAACGGCTTGACTTTGTGATAAAGTTATGGTATATTTGTATGTAACTAAGGCGAGCCGGCAGGATAGATTTGTAAAATAAATTTATCGCAACAGTTCGTTATGTCGAAATTGTTATTGTGTGGCTGTTGAGTATTCTTGATGGGAGAAAGGGTTCATGCCCGATATCGATGGACTGTTATATATCCGCTTTCTGACCGACAACGACCAAGATGCTCTTGAAGTTCTTTTCAATAAATTTAGGGATGGCCTGATCCTGTTCCTTTATGGTTTTGTCCAAAACGCGGACGATGCCGAGGAACTGATGATGGATACTTTCGCCATCCTGGTTTCCGGAACGGCGCGCTACAAGGAGAAGGACGAGGCTTCGTTCAAGACGTGGCTTTTTGCGGTCGCCAAGAACCAGGCTTTGCTTTATTTGCGCAAGCGGAAGTTTAAGTTCGTTTCCCCGGAACGTAATTTTTTGAGCAGTATCGAGGCGGATGCGAGTTTCCATCCTGTCGCGGAGCTCCTGAAAAACGAGCGCGACGCTCTGCTTTACCGGGCGATGAAATCTATCGATATGGATTACAGGCAGGCGCTGTTCCTGCTTTACTTCGAAAACATGAAGCCCGAGCAGATCAGCCGCATCATCAAGAAGAACATAAAGCAGACGTACAATATTCTGGCCAGAGGAAAAGAGTCTCTCCGCATCGCGTTTGAGAGGATGGGGAAATGAGCGACCTAGCCAGGTTTGGTATCATAGCGACCGTCATTCAGGTTTTGGTCCTGTTCGTCGTTATAGCTAAAACAAACGGGTTGATGAAAAAGGGGAAGTCGATTTTTCTTCCTTTTTTCTTTATTTTGGCCATGATGAGCTATGTTCTGAGCGATTTGTACTGGGTCGCCTATGATTTCTTGAAACCGGATACGCGGATGCCGATTGCCGCCAACGAGATTGGGGAATGTGCCATGGTTCTGCTTTTGTGCGCGGGGCTGGATTCGTTGCTTGCGGACAAGAGGAAGGTGGCGGGGGAGGTTTTGTACGCGTTCCTGTTTATCGCTGCGAATATCGCTTTGTGGATTGTCTGGTCGGGGGAATGGGTGCAGGACATCTTGTTTGGAATTCCCTACATTTATTTCTTGTGGCTTCTGATCCGGGGCATTCGGACTCGGGGGACCATGACGCGAAAGGAGTTGAGTTTTGCGTTGGTCACGAGCGTACTTGTTCTGGCGACGCTCGTGTTTATTAGGTTCGTGGAGGGCTTTGTACGCTCCTTTGCGCTGCTGGCGTGTTATCTGGAGATGCTCGTGCTGATAGTCTGGCTCGGAATCAAGAGTTTCCGGAGTAAGGATTTCTTTGTAGCCACGACTTTCTTTTTATGGACGATCCTCTCGATGTTTGCGACGCCTAACCCCTATTACAATGTGCCCTTTTTTGCAAATACGGTCGCGTTGCCGATGATGTTTGTTGCGTTGAAAAAGGAACTTGCCGCTGATGATTTATGCTGAGAATGTCTTGATTTGCATTGCGGTGCCGCTTGCGGTTTCGTTGCTGTTTACCAAGGGGAGTGCGCGTCGGTGTATTGCCTGTTTCCTTACGGGCATGATAGTCTGCATATTGTCGGCGTATATTTCGGGCTTTTTCGAGGAAACTTCCGGATTTTCTTCCGAAGACACTTCCATTTTCCTCTCCCCGTTGGTAGAAGAGATGATGAAACTTCTGTCGATACTGTTCTGCATATACGTATTTGAGCCCTCGGATGAGGATGTCCAGTTGTTCGCCGTCGGGATTGGGACCGGCTTTGCGACTTTCGAGAACTGTTGCTACATTCTTTCTTTTGGAGCCCCGCAGCTTGCCCATGTGCTGATCCGCGGATTGGCCGTCGGCGTCATGCATATCGTGACCATGGTCGCCCTCGCCAAGGGTATCCAGCTTCTCAGGACTTACAAAGTGTTCGCTTTTGCCGGGGTTACGGGGGTGTTTTCTTTGTCCGTGACGGTCCACGGGCTCTACAATTTACTCGTTTCCAAACCGGGAGTCTCGTCTTGGATTGGGTACGTGATGCCGATGGTCTGTGCGGTATTGCTGTATATGGTCCCTTTCGGAAAAGAAGAACACTCCGCATAACCTCATCCTGGAGGGAACTCCGCGACCGATAGGATCCAGTAAACTCTTGATTCAACGTTCAAACGTGCCTTACGGCTTTTACTGTCGTTAAATTTATTTGAATAAATTTAAAATGCTGCCCTGTCGAATGGACAGGACAGCATGAGAGAGACTACAATGAAATTTTTTACTATACTTTAATTTCACTGCTAAATATAGAACAAAAAAAACGAAAAAAACTTTCGATAACATGTTTTTTTTATAAGCTCTGTCTTCAGTATTAACTCATGATACAGAATACATTGCGGGGCGTATCATGACGATTCTTTTGGGCTAAAGGAAATACACGATGAAAATAAGAAGGGATCTATAAACCTCAAAATACCGATTCCGAAAAAATAATCCTATATTAAAACTCCTACAAAAAGATAAATCCAGTTCTAACAAAATCATTCCTGCTCGTAGTTCTCTTTCTCGCAGCATGTTCTAGCGAGGATTACGAGTCTGTTCGCATTGGTAATAGCGAGGAGGACGAATCTGTTCGCATTGGCAATCAAGTGTGGATGGCGCGCAATTTGAATCGCGATATTGGCGGAAGTTTCTGTTACGACAACGACTCGCTGAACTGCGAAAAGTACGGAAGGCTTTACACTTGGAAAGCGGCGCAGTACGCTTGCCCCGAAGGGTGGCGTCTTCCGACTCATGCGGACTTTCGCGAGCTTGAAAGGAACGCCGTGGGCATCGATAGCGAAAATGTTGCCTCCGTTCTGAAATCCCCCGAATGGGAATCGTCTGGCAAGAAGAACGGCTTTAACGCCATCCCGGCTGGCTATGGATTCTATACGTTCCTGTTTTATCAGTATATCAAAGAGAAAAAGATTGATTTTGTTTCTCTGTCTGGGACTTCCATGTTTTGGAGTTCTACGGGGAGTGATTCCATTGCTGAATTGTGGTACTTGACGCGAGGGGAGGATAAGTTTTTTTATTCTAGGAGTTCTTTCATGAATTACGGGCTATTCGTATTGCCCGTGCGCTGCATAAAAAACGATAGCAATATCGCGGTATTATCAAAAAATGATTCCGTTGCTATACTAGAAAAAATGCGTCTTGTAGAATATTGGGAACAAGCAACGATGCGTCCGTATTTCCAATCTTGTAGTGAGCGGGTTGGTGATAGTTATTTCAATTATTTTCGATTTCCTCCCCACAAGGAAACTTTTTACATCGACAATAACTTGTACTGCCCCGACAATTGGCCTTGTGGCGATGTTCCAGAGTGCCAAAAATTTTGCAAAGGGGCTGATGATAAGTATTATATACTTCATGGCGAACCGTATTTTGGAAGCGGATTGATTTCGAAGTTCAACTTGAAGGAAAACCGCTATGAAAAATATATTGAACTTGCCGACGATTCCTTTGATACAAAGTATGCCAAAAGAATAGAATGTTCATCTGCTGGAGTAAAAGTCGTCTATTATAAATCCGAAGAACGATACGACGATGGTGATTCCGAATTCTTTAGTTATGATAAATTCCAATAGTGGGGTAGAATGAGATTGAATTTTTTTGCGACACTATTTGTTCTTTTACTTATGCCGTTATTTATGGCGTGTTCGAATGATGAAAAACAATCTTTGAATAAAAATTTTGAGTCCGTACGTATTGGTAATCAGATATGGATGGCGAAAAATATGGACGCGGATGTTAGTGGGAGCTTCTGTTATAATAATGATTTGTTAAATTGCAAAAAATACGGGCGGCTATACACTTGGGATGTTGCTCAGAATGTATGCCCTGAAGGATGGCGGTTGCCGACCGAGAATGACTTTAGACAATTAAGAGAAAATGCCAGAAGTATTGATGAAAAGAATATTGCTTCAGTCCTGAAAAGTCCCGAGTGGGATTCTTTGGGACGTAAAAACGGCTTCAATGTACTTCCTAGTGGATACCGAAATGAATTTTACAATATTTTTTGTAACTTGTGCATGTTTATTGATTTCAATAATATGAAAATAAGGGATATGGGCATAGGTATTTGGGATTCGTTGTTCTATTTTGCTAAAGGTGAAAATGCGTTCTTTTGGAGTATTGCCAATGGAAACAATTTGGACTCCGCCGCATATCCCGGACATGGTGTTTGGTATCTACACAAAGATGGTGAAAGTTTTTTCTATTCCAGCTTATGGAAAGACCATGTTTTGAAAATTGGCAATGGAAGAAGTTCTGTTCAGGTGAAGACTTATGTAGATGCCTGGTATGATATGGTAAAGCCTGCGTTTGCGTTTCCTGTTCGCTGCATAAAGGACTTGCCGAAACAGAAGGGCTTGGAACCGTCTGAACAAGATGAAGATGAAAAGGCTCTTATAACAAAATGGATGGATGAAACTCAGTTCGATTATCATACTCGTTGTAATGAAGGGTCGGCTTGTAAAAAAGGTCAGTTCTGCGGTTCGCTTAAAAGGTGCCAAAAATTCTGCATGGATCCAAAAGACAGTTCGTATGTGATGCTTACGGAATACCAAATTTTTAAGGGTAATCCAAGGAAGGAATTTAAAGAGATTTTTCAGTTTGAATTCCGAGAATACGATGACGGGATTTCTTTGGGAAGGGCCGAAAATATCACGTGCACGGAGAACAGCTTTTCTATCGAAATGTTTGTGGATAAATACAAAAAAAACTATGCCTTTATAATAGATATCGATCGAAACGGAACAGTCTCTTTTCCTCAAAAAAATAAGGGATGCTTTCAGCTGTATGATATAAGGTCCCAAGAACTGAAGAAATATGGCGAAGGGTGTAATGAGAAAAGATATATGTCACCTTTCCCTAGGGGCGAGTTATATCGGTTTGAAACAGAGAGAACTTTATTGTTTTGATCTGGTATGGTGCACGCTTGTCTGTAAATTTTTTGTTTCAATTTTCTTAAATATTAGTTTTTTGTTATATCTAAAGTAAAAGACAGTTATTACTAACTGTTTATGTCTTTATCATCAAATGTATATTTATTATTTACAAAAATATAACATTTCAAGCGCATACGACATGCGTTGTTTCCTTTCTTTAGGCTCTATTGATAAAATTCCTAAAAAACGAGGTCAATAGGGGCAAGAAAAATCACCATTAAATGGAGGTATTCTATGGCAAATGAAATAGTAGCACTACAGGGAAATCTGTTCTCGGTTGACCTGCAATCGATGTCCGCATCCACCGGGTTTGTGTGGGTTCTGACTCGTCTCCCGGAGGGGATTGCTCTGGTAAGAACGGAGAATCTTGCTGCTCCCATGGGCGTTATGTGCGGTCAATCAACGCAGAGGTTCTGGTTCGGGGCGATTTCCGAGACGAAGGACAAGGCGGAAATCGAATTTACGCAAGTCAGGTTGTCTCACATGACTACGGGATCTAAGCATACCGTGCTTGTGACGGTCGTTCCCAGCGATTCGGAAGAGTTCGCCAAATACAGCGAGAACGATGACGCCGCACTCAGGAACCTGAGCAATATCATGCCTCCTTATGGTTATGCCAACGGAGGTGATGTTGTTGTGAAGTACGGTTATCCTACGGATCCGATTGTAAAGTACGGTTTCCCATGTTGTGACAACGATATCAACGTGAAGTACGGCTATCCGTGCGGAATGAAGGATGCGGTGCAGATGAAGTACGGTTATCCTTGCGGCAACGGCGATATCAACGTGAAGTATGGTTATCCGTGCGGTGTCCAGGACGCTACGCAGTGTTGCGAAGATCCTTGCGCATCGCAGCCCGTCGCGTTTAAGTATGGCTATCCAACAGATCCGATTGTTAAATATGGTTTTCCGGATACGGGGTTGAAGTACGGTTACCCCTGTGGTGTTCAGGAAGCAACGCAATGCTGTGAAGATTCTTGTGCAACGCCACCGGTCGCCTTTAAGTATGGTTATCCTGATTTGAACCTGAAGTACGGATTCCCTTGCAACGTAAAGAATTCCGCCCTTGCATACGGATATCCGAGGGTTAAATACGGATTTATCTGCGACCCAACGAAGAATGGTTAATTGCGAGTACCCCATTCCTTGAGGGAATGGGGATTGTTTGAAAATCAGAACTGCCTGTCGGCAGTTTGGAGGTTATTTAATGGCTAATATCGGGTATAGGCCGGTCACCGCCGTCTGGGAGGTGACTATGGGCTGCAACATGCGTTGCGGACATTGCGGCTCTTCCTGTGCTGGTGCGCTCCCGGGACAATTGAGTACAGAGGAAGCGCTTGATTTGTGCGACCAGATTGCGGATCTTGGGTTGAAATGGATTACCTTGTCTGGGGGTGAGCCTCTTACGAGAGAAGACACACCCGAACTGGTGAAGCGACTTTCCGGGAATGGCGTTCTGGTGAACATGATTACGAACGGCTGGCTTCTTGACAAAAAGATGGCCCAAAAGTTGAAGGAAAACGGGATATCGACTGTCGCGATAAGCATCGACGGCATTCCTGAAATCCATGACAAAATCAGGATGAAGGGAGCCTTTGAGCATGCGCGTCAGGCTTTTGCCGCCATGAAGGAACTGGGAATACAGACCGGCGCTGTCACGACAATCACAAAGCAGAATATCGATATTCTTCCGGACTTGAAAGAGGAACTTATCCGCATGGGCGTCGAAACTTGGCAGGTGCAAATCGGTTTACCGATGGGGAACCTGAAAAAGCGTCCGGACTGGCTCCTGGAACCGAAGCAAGTCAAGGATATCATCGATTTTTGCTACAGTACGGCAAAAGAGGGGAGGATTCGCATCTACCCGGCCGACTGTATCGGGTATTACTCGGCAAAGGATCTTGAGACAAGGCGCATATCCTACAGATCGAATGGACATACTTTGTGGAACGGCTGCAACGCGGGAGTCCGCGGCTTCGGCATATTGCATGATGGCAGTATTCTGGGCTGTACTTCGATCCGCTCCAAGGAGTTTGTCGAAGGGAACATCCGCGAAAGAAAGCTGCGTGACATTTGGGAAGACGAAAATGCATTTAAATGGAGACGTCACCTGACCAAGGACCAGCTTTCCGGTTCATGTAAAAAATGCATTTATGGTTCCAAGTGCCTTGGCGGTTGCCCGAACACGCGTCTTACGATGAAGGGCAGCGTCTATGAAGAGAATGAGTATTGCGCTTACAACCTTTCCCTCAAGGAAATGGAAACAAAGTATTCCAAGTGCGACAACGCACCGGCCTTGCGCAATTTGGCAAATTCTCTGATATCGCAGGGGAGTTTCCAGGAAGCTTCGTTTGCCCTGAAGCGGGCGCAGGAGCTGGAACCTGAAAATGCCGAAACTTACAGAGCGAGGGGATACAGCGAATTCATGTGCGGCAACTATGACGATTGCCTTGCTGCAAACGATAAAGCGCTGGAAATCAATGGTGAAGACACCTACTCCATGGGCGGTCGCGCCCTTGCCCTGTACCGTCTCGGAAAAACGGATGAAGGCCTGCGAATCATGAACGAGGCGGTAGCCTTGTCCGGTGGGCGGGACCCGAATCTGTTGCAGGACCTTCAGTACATGAAATGCGACATGGCTGCAAAGGCTGCATCCGCAAGGTAAGCAAGCCTGCAGGTAAATAAAAACACCCCGCCACTTTTGAGTGACGGGGCGTTTCTGTAAAGGGAGGGACCCGACTAGCTTATGGTACAAGTGTTTGAAATTTTTCTATGATTTGGGGCGTATGAAGGTTAAAATTTTTCAAGTTGCTGGGGCCTTGGCTGTAGCCCTTTTCCCTTTAGGGCTCGTGTTGCTTGGTCTCGCATCTAATGACAGACCGAAAGGATATATCTTTCAGGATAAACATGAAAAATTATGGATTCCCAATAATCTGCATGTTGAAATGTATGAAAATAGGCTGTCCCGATTTGCCTGAATTAAGGATACTCGCGGTAAGGCGATTCTTTATTTTAAGAATGAGTATAAGACCCCGCATTCGCATCTTTTTGCGGACAAGGATGCCCTGTCATCTGATTACAAGTTGGTAGGGGAGTTGGATACGCTAGATGAGCATGGATTAAAGAGAATAAAGGTCCTGGCGGCAAGAAATTACTCAAGAAATTTTAAGGCTGCTACGACCCGTTATGCAGAATTCCATTACTATCCAGATTCTGTTGACGAGGAAATTTGCCGCAAGATAATTTTCTCGCTAAAAGATGTGTCTGTGAGTAAATAGCCGCTTCAAGGGGGGCATTATTCCTAACGCGAAACGACGGGATGGTGTAGCGGCCATGTCAGACACGCATTGAATACCATCTGATCTTCTTTCTCAAGAAGTTCTTCTGTGGAATGAATATCCTTTGTATATTTTTGAATTTTCAAGAGGGATTCGAGCATTCCCAACAAATGGAAAAGGTCATTCTTGGGATCATTCGACACGGATGGACTCCTTGTTTGCACGATATAAAATAATGGGGTTTGCATATTTCTCTATGACGACATCCACGGATTTGCCTGTTTTTTCCGAAAGTTCTTTTCGCAAGGACAACAGGTCGTTGTAGTCCTGGTATTCACGAACTAGCAGATCAATGTCATTGGGAGTTGCCGTACGGACAGACGAGCCGAATACATAGACATCCTTCAGGCGATACTTCGCAAGAAGTTTATTTTCACGGAATATCCGTAGTATGTTTTCGGCGAACACCATTATTTTCCCTTGTTTCTCATTACCAATATACATTTTTCTATCCGTTTGTGCAAGTTTACGGGGGCGGGAGTGAAGTAAACGGTGTTCATGTTACCTATATTTGATAGTATAAACTCACTTCCGTGGCTTATTATGGATTGACAATGAAAAAATGGGTATTAATTATTACATGCGTATTTTTATGGAATTGTGCAAATTGTGGTCACTCTAAGAGTTCATACAAAATCGTGGAAAAAGAATCGAAAATTGTTAAGTTCGATAGTACTTTTGTGAAAGATGCCTATATTACTGGC
>JAEEGI010008249.1_pt1 | contig 23067 bp, 19 predicted proteins | sample 8958751 | NCBI WGS metagenome assembly JAEEGI01 (sample SAMN16246545, study PRJNA631951) | gut metagenome | biome: gut microbiome; feature: rumen; material: KS-attached | host: Bos | place: Iran: Karaj | collected 2018-10 | reverse complement strand
CTTGTCTTCTGGAAGTTAGAAGCGAATCCGGTAGCGGCAACCAAAAGCATAATGACATACTGGACGATAGTTACCGACGGACTTGCCCAGAAAGAATCAGAGGCTGGTTCTGTCAGTGTCAGGTTGCACTGCAACATATTAACAGCATACTTCTGGAAGGGGAAAATGGCGGAGTAATAGAGTACGCACAGCAAGGCAACAAGCCAGAAACCACTGTCGCTGAGAATCTTGCCGATGTCGCTGATTTTGAAGGGATCGTCTTTCTCTTCTGCCTCACCTGTCTGACTGTCGAGTTTCTTGTCCATGAAGAAATAGACAATTGTCATGATTAAGGCAATACACATCAGAACTACACCGAAAGCAACACTGCGGCTAACACTTACCTCGCCACCTAACTTGGCAAAGAAGGGCGAGAAAATCATGCAAGTAGCAACACCCAGACGGGCAAGTGCCATTTCAGAGCCCATGGCAAGTGCCATCTCACGGCCTTTGAACCACTTCACAATACCGCGAGAGACGGTGATTCCTGCCATCTCGCAACCACAACCGAATATCATGAAACCGCAGGCGGCAAACTTTGCACTGGATGGCATTCCCTGATAGAAAGGTGAAACACCTAACTCATCGAAGATGGGGATGTAGTTGAGGTTGTTGGTAAACCATGTATCAAGTCCGCTACCGATGAAACTGTCGCTGACAGCATACCATTTTACACAGGCACCGATTAACATTACGGCTGCAGAGAGTACAGCAGTAAAACGAACTCCCATCTTGTCGAGAATGATACCTGCAAAGATGAGGAAGAATACGAATACGTTGAGGAATACCTCAGACCCCTGCATGGTACCGAAGGCGGTGGAGTCCCATCCGCGAGTCTCTTGCATCAGGTCTTTGATGGGCGAGAGGATATCCATGAAGATGTAGCTACAGAACATGGCTAGTGCCAGAAGTAGCAGGGCTGTCCACCGCATTGCAGCGGAATCTCTTAATGTTTTTTCAATTGCTTGTGACATAATTATTATTTTTATTTCGATATTTCAATGTTTAGATATCTCGTTATTTCGAGGTTTTTATTTTCTCAAGCCGTTTGGCTTTGACTTCTGACTGTTGTGAGAGTTTTCCTTTGAGGTATTGCTCCATGATGAGGCCGGCAATAGGGGCTGCCATGTCGGAGCCGAAACCACCATGCTCTACGTAAACGCTGATGGCGATTTTGGGTTCGTTCATCGGGGCAAAGCCGATGAAGGCAGAATGGTCGGCGCCAGGATTTTCTACCGTCCCTGTTTTACCACAAACTGGGTAAGTGGTGCGCAAACAGGTTGCCGTTCCTTTCTCGACAGCTAATCGCATGCCCTCTATTACAGGGGTATAGATGCTGGCATCAACTTTCGTGTGGCGACGGGTAAGGTAGCGTTTATTAGTGGTATTCTTATGAATATGCGGCACATAATACCATCCGCGATTGGCTAACGTTACTGCCAGGTTGGCAAGTTGAAGGGGTGTGAGGGTGATGTCGCCCTGTCCCATACCTGCCCACCAGATAGTCTTACCGTCCCATTTGCCATTGTAACGGCGATTCAGGTAGTCGGCTCCTGCCAGGAGTCCGCCCTGTTCACCTTGAATGTCGATATGCATAGGACCACCGAGGCCCATGCTCTGCATATAGCTTCGCCATGTGGTGATGGCTTCGTTCTTGTCTGTATATACGAAATTGTCGTTAATCATAGCGGCAAATGTGACCAGAAACCAAGAATTGCAACTTTGTGCAATGGCATCCTTCAACTTGAGAGGAGAGCGATGTTCATGGCACCCCACCTTGATATTACCGTCAATGAAACCCTTATTGCATTCAACAGTAGTTTCCGGGGTTACAATGCCTTCGGAGAGCAATGTCAGTGCCTGTGCAGGTTTGATGGTAGAGCCTGGTGCCTGTGGTTTGCCGATGGCTTGCCGGACATCATATCCATTAGACGTATTGGTGGCAAGGCAAAGTATTTCTCCGTTGGCAGGGTTAATGGCCACGATACTTCCCGTTTTTCCCTGTAGGAGTCGTTCTCCCAATGACTGCAGCAAGGGGCGGATTGTAAGAGGTCCATCCGTAGGCAATGCCTGCGAATAAAGGTAAAAAGGTAAGAATGTAAATAGGTAAAAGAGAAATAATCTTTTCATCTCATTCACGAACCTTTAACCGATAACCATTACTTCAGCCATCTGTCAAGCCAGTTAAAGAAGGTGCGTTGCCATAGCACACCATTCTGAGGCTTGAGCACCCAGTGATTCTCGTCTGGGAAGATGAGCAACTCGGCAGGGATGCCTTTCATGCGGGCAGCGTTGAAGGCAGACATGCCCTGTGTGTAATTGATGCGATAGTCTTTCTCACCATGGATGCAGAGAATGGGGGTGTCCCAATTTTCCACATACTTATGAGGGGAGTCATGGTAGGTCTTTTTGGCATTGGGCATCTGAGGACGATGCCAGTAAGCTTCGTCATATTCCCAGTTGGAGAACCAATTCTCTTCTGTCTCTAAGTACATGGCGGCGAGGTTGAAGGCTCCGTCGTGAGAAATGAAGGCCTTGAAACGCTTGTTGTGATGACCTGCGAGATAGTAAACACTGAAGCCTCCGAAGGACGCTCCTACAGCACCCAGTCGGTCTTTGTCGACAAAGGGAAGGTTCTGGGCGGCATCGTCGATAGCTGCTAAATAGTCATCCATACACTGGCCCGACCAGTCACCGCTGATTTCTTCTTTCCATTCCTGACCGAAACCTGGCAGACCATGGCGGTTAGGGGCAACTACAACATAACCATTGGCAGCCATAATCTGGAAGTTCCAGCGATAGCTCCAGAACTGGCTGACAGGACTCTGCGGACCACCTTCACAGAAAAGCAGGGTGGGGTATTTCTTACCTTCCTCATAGTTGGCAGGCAAAACAATCCATACCAGTTCCTCCTTGCCGTCGGTGGTCTTTACCCAACGCTGCTGTACCTTTCCGAAGGTCAGTTGGTCGAGGATATGCTTATTCTCAAAGGAAATCTGTTGAATATTGGTCTTCTCGATAGTCTTATCGGGTGTTACCATATAGATGTCGGTGGGAGCACTGAGACTCTGACGGGTAGCCAGAATGCGCTTGCCGTCATTGGCGAGTTGGATGCTTGTCCAGTCGTCCCAGGTCTCGGTCAGTTGTTTGACCTCACCCTTCCAGTTGACACTGTACATGTTATTGCAACCATGCCAAACGCTCAGGAAATACAGTTGTGCCTGCTTGTCTTTCTCAGGAGCCCAGCAGAATGCCTCAACGTCCGACTTCCAGTTGATGTAACGCTTGATGCCTGTAGCCATTTCATATATGCACAAGCGGTTAAGGTCGGCCTCATAGCCGTCACGCTCCATCGACTGCCAAGCCACATATTTGCCATCGGGCGAGAACTGTGGGTTCTGGTCATAGCCTACATTATTCTTAAGATTTTCAGGAGCATTGACAGCCTGAATCTTCAGCGTACGGGTAGGGTCGTTCTTTGGAGCTACATAGTCGGCAGGCTTACATAGATTCGTCGTCGTGCGCGTACCTATATTATATAAATAGATGTCCGAATCGGTAGAGATGGAGTATTCCAAACCAATCTTCTTCCGACAGGTATAGGCAATGCTCTTGGAGTCTGGGCTCCATGCCAGTTGCTCAATACCACCGAAGGGTTCCATAGGACATTCGTATGGTTCTCCGTTCAATATGTCAACGCCATCATTGCCGATGGCGAAATCGTCGGTCACACTATAGACAAACGGATGCTGGATGCTTTCTACATAATGGTCCCAATGACGATACATTAGGTCGGTGACGCGACGACCTGTAGCCTTGGGCAAGTCATCGGGGTTCTTCTGGATGACCTCATGGAAGGGTAGTGACTTTAGGATAATCACCTTCTTGCGGTCTGGAGAGAACTTATAACCCTCAACCTGACCGTCGGTTTTTGAGATTTGCTTGCGGTCGGAACCATCGGCTTTCATAATCCATATCTCACCGCCAGAGAGATAGGCAATCGTATTTTCGTCAAACCATGAAGGGTCGGTCTCACTCTTGCTACTGGTTGACAACTGTCGGTTGTTCTTACCGTCAGCTTCCATGATGCAGATTACTTGACGGCTCTTGTTGGCTTTTATACTGTAATAGCCTACCTGATAAACCACTTGCTTGCCGTTGGGTGAAGCCTCTACGGTACCGATACGCCCCATAGCCCAAAGTGCCTCGGGGGTCATCATGCGGCTATCCAACTTGATATTACTCTTACCTATTTTCACTTCTTCTCCCGCATTTATGATGTTTGGCAGCATCGTCATGACCGCCAAAGCAAAGAATAACTTTTTCATATCTCTTACTTCTTCCTTCTTACCTCTTACTTCTTATTTCTTTCTCACTGGATCGCATGTCAGTCCACATCCAAGTTTCTTGAAAATTTTGCGGTCAACCTCAGAGAGCATGACCGTAGAGTGGACCTGACAGTCGCGTAGGCGAGGCAACTGCTCCAGAGCTAAACGGCATTGTTCGTCGTCTTTGGAGAGTACACTGAGCGCCACCAGCACTTCATCAGTATGCAGACGGGGATTTTTACCTCCCAAATATTCTATCTTGGTTTTCTGAACTGGTTCAATGAGACTTTCGGGAATCAACTTGGCCTCATGACTGATACCTGCTAAATGTTTGGTGGCATTGAGCAGCAGTGCTGCAGAACAGCCAAGCAGGGGTGTTGATTTCGAGGTGATGATGGTGCCGTCTTCCAGTTCAATGGCAGCAGCAGTGTGGCCGGTCAGTTCTTGTTTAGCCTGTGCCGCTACTGTCACACGGCGATAGGCTGTGGTAATCTTGGCCTGATTGAAAAGCATCAGAATCTTGTTCAATTCATTTTCGTTGTCAGCACCGTCTGCCATTTTGTTGGTGGCGTCATAGTAGCGACGGATAATTTCTTCGCGCGACGCATTGCAGCACACTTCGTCGTCACTGATGCAGAAACCCACCATGTTGACACCCATATCCGTAGGTGACTTATAAGGATTTTCGCCATAGATCCCCTCGAAGAGTGCATTGAGCACAGGGAATATCTCGATGTCGCGGTTATAGTTAATGGCAGTCTTGCCATAAGCCTCCAAATGGAAGGGGTCAATCATATTAACATCGTTGAGGTCGGCAGTAGCAGCCTCGTAGGCGATGTTGACAGGATGCTTCAAGGGAAGATTCCATACGGGGAAAGTCTCGAACTTGGCATAACCGGCACGGATACCTCGCTTGTTCTCGTTATATAGCTGAGACAGGCATACAGCCATCTTACCGCTTCCAGGACCGGGAGCTGTAACAATGACTAATTCGCGGGAGGTCTCCACATAGTCGTTCTTGCCGAAACCGTCGTCGGAGGCAATCAGTTTAACGCTATGAGGATAACCGTCAATCAGATAATGTACGTAAGACTTGATGCCTAGGCGCTCCAGACGGTGGCGGAACAAGTCGGCAGCATGCTGTCCGTTATAGTGTGTGATAACCACTGAGCCCACCATGAAGTCGCGACTTTGGAACTCTTCACGAAGGCGCAGCACGTCTTCGTCATAGGTAATGCCTAAGTCAGCACGCACTTTGTTTTTCTCGATATCCTCAGCACTGACCACAATGACAATCTCCACTTGGTCTCTTAGCTGGGCAAACATGCGTAGCTTAGAGTCGGGCTTGAAACCTGGCAATACGCGTGAGGCATGATGGTCGTCAAACAATTTTCCACCTAATTCCAGGTAGAGCTTGCCGTCAAACTTGGCGATACGCTCCTTGATATGCTCTGACTGTATCTTGAGATACTTATCGTTATCAAATCCAATTTTCATTTTTTGTATCCATTTTTGCGTTGTCTTTCCAATTCTGCCTGTTGTTTCTGCAAAGCCTCTAAGCGTGCGGCAAGTCCACTCTGCTTCTTGGGATTGTTCTTGTTCTCCTGATACTTTGCCTCAAGGATAGCCAGCAGTTTCTCGTCATCAGTAGTTTTGCGGAGTGTCCACATGATGGCTGCTGAGAAGAACAGTGAAACAAAATAATAAAAGTTAAGACCAGAAGAATAGTCGTTGAAGATGAAGAAGAACATCAGTGGCATGATGTACATCATCCATTGCATCATCTTCATCTGTTCTGCCTGCTGTCCCATCATCTGGTCCTTCTGTTGTTGCATCGAGAACCATGTGTAGAGCAGTTGGGCACCGCAGAAGAGGATACAGGTCAGCGACAGATGGTCGCCAATACCCCAGATGTTAGTGCTCCACTCCCATATCGGGTCGTAGGTTGAGAGGTCGTCCATCCACAGGAAGCTCTGGCCACGCAACTGGATGGCATTGGGCACAAACCAAAACATGGCAATCCAAATAGGCATCTGGACTAACATAGGCAGACAGCCACCCATCGGACTAACGCCATACTTAGAGTAGAGGGACATCATCTCCTGTTGTTTCTTCATCTGGTCCTCAGGGGCAGAGTATTGCTTGGTTGCCTCTTCGAGTTTGGGTTTCAGCACGCGCATCTTGGCACTTGACATATAGCTCTTCTTTACCATCGGGAAAGTAATCACTTTCAGAAGAATGGTGATGAGAATAAGTACAATACCCATGCTGAAGCCGAAATTGGCCAGCCAGTCGAAGACGTAGAGCGTAAACCAGCGGTTGATGAGTCGGAAGAGCCACCAGCCGAGATTAACAAGTTGTTCGAGGTCGAGGTCTTTCCCAAACTGGCTCTGCTGTTCAACATCCTGAATCAGACGGAAATTGTTGGGACCGATGTACATCTCGAACTCAGAAGGCTTCTGACCTGTGGGGTCGAAGGCTGTCTTCAGCTTGGCATCAAACTGTTTGAGATAACCGGTGCCTTTCTGTTCGAGTGTGCTCTTCAGCTCGGCATTGCGGGCGAAATTATCCTTTGAGATAAGCGCAACGGAGAAGAACTGGTTGCGGAAGGCTACCCAGTCGAGTTCCTCTTCAACGGTTTCGCTTTCGTCAGAAGCCTCCGAAAGATTGTCGGTATCGCCTTGGGCCTCTTTGAAGAAGATTGAAGTGTAGCGGTTCTCAAACGAAAATCCCTTCTCATGTTGACGACAATGGTCAGTCCACTCTATCTCCATCTCTTTGTAAGAAGGAGCAAAGACATTGGCCAGTCCCTTAGCCTGTAAGGAGAATCCCAGCATGTAGTCTTTGCCGAGACGGTATTTCATGATGACCTGTCCGCCATTACCGGCCTGAGCCGTCATAGTGACAGTAGAATCAGTCTGTTCAGACGGAGTGAAATAGAGGTCGGCAGTGATGATGTTATCGTTCTTTCCTGCCAAAAGGAAGTTGAGGTTCTGATCTTTCTCGTCAAAAAGAGTCAAATCCTTGTCGTCATTCAAATCCTTGTAGTCAAGAATCTTAGCCTTCTTTACAACACCGCCCTTTGTGTCTAAAGTCAACTCTACTTTGCCGTTTTTCAACACCACCTGCTGCGATGTGCCGTGAAGGGCACTGTAAAAAAGGGCAGAGGAGTCGTTCATAGCCGCTTCCTCCTTTTTCTCTTGGGCAAGTTGTTTTTGTTGTTCTGCTTTCTGGGCTTTCTCCTGAGTTACTGCTGCAATAGAATCTTGCACTCTTGCGGCTTCAATCTGTTCCTTTGAGGGGCTGTTATACCAACTGAAACCAATCAGTACCAACGCTATAAGGGCGAAGCCGATAATCGTATCTCTATTCATATTATACCTTATTTATTTTATATCTAATTCGCATACAAGGTGCAAAGGTAGTGCAAATCGAGCGAAAAACCAAATTTATTTGAGTTTTTCCGAGACGAAGCCTACATTCGATGTCAATCAAAGGTACAAAAAAAATATGAATTAAGCATGAAGCATTAAGAATTATTTCGTACCTTTGCACTCAAATCAACGATTATGATGAAATACAGATACTTCTTTTTATGCCTTGTAGCCTTGCTGATAACAAATTCTGTTAGTGCCCAAAGCAAATCGAGGCAGCAGATATTAGACGAGCTGAAAGTGTATGTTGACAGTATCAAAGTTCTGCGACAACGACTTGATTCTGTCAATCAACTCAACGACTCGTTGCGAAAGGAAACAACTGATGGTCGCTATTATCGGTTGTTTGCCCCTACCACATTCTATCATTCCGGAGCCAACAAAGTGCTTTCGCTTCATCCGCAGACGGGCGACGAAGTGACTGATGCCATTGACCAGGCCATGATGAATGTCTATATGAAACGACCTGACTTAGTGACGAATACGGAAAGTCGGCTGCAGAAAACAGGGTCTGTTCGTGAGGATGTCAATCAGGAGGTGAAACAGCATGTGGAATTGGTCGAACAGACCGCACCACAACCTGATGAACCCGAGATAGTGCCAACGGGCATTGTAGTGACAAAGCCTAATTTCTGGTCATTTAAAGGCGATGGCTTCCTTCAGTTCCTTCAAAACTATGTATCGGGCAACTGGTATAAAGGTGGTGAGAGTAATTATTCTGCTGTAGGTGCGTTAACCCTTGAGATGAACTATAATGATAAGGATAAGTACACTTGGGAGAATAAACTGGAGATGAAACTTGGTTTCCAGACATCACGCTCTGATTCCATTCATAAGTTCAAGACCAACAATGATCTGATTCGTCTGACCAGCAAGTTGGGTATGCAAGCCTCTAAAAAGTGGTATTACAGCCTTCAGTTGCTTGCATACACACAGTTTGCAAAAGGTTTTAAGGCTAACGATCCCAAAGTCTATTCCGACTTCTTCTCGCCATTTGACCTGAACATCGGTCTTGGTATGGAGTATAAGGTCCATGCTCTTAATGGAAGACTCACGGGAACGCTCAACTTCCTGCCGGTAGCCTATAACCTGCGTTATGTAGGTCGTTCGTCTTTGTTTGATGCTTTTGGTACTAAGGGAAAGCATGCTTTGCACGAGTTGGGTGCTCAGTTTACGGGCGATGTGCAATGGAAGATAGTTGACCAGATTACATGGAAGAGCAGGCTATATGCCTTTACAGCCTATACCCGTGCCCTCATAGAATGGGAAAACCAGATTGAGTTCAAAGTTACCAAGTATATTTCTGCCAACTTATTCCTTTATCCGCGTTTCGACGATGCTGCTGCGCGTGATGCTGATCATGGTTATTGGCAGTTTATGGAATACAGTTCTTTAGGTCTGAGTTATAATTTCTAAACAAAAAGCACTGCCCTCGAGCAGTGCTTTCTTGTGTTATTTCGCTTCAGTCATATCTCCTTCAATGTAAAGGCGTGTCATTTCGACAGCTCCGTTGGTCCGGACGGTGATAGATTTCTTGAAGTGCCCGGGGAACTTTCCTGTTCCATTGTAGGTAACCTTGATTTCCCCCTTCTCACCTGGTTGAATAGGAGTCTTGGTATATTCAGGCACCGTGCATCCGCATGATGCGATAGCCTGATTGATTACCAAAGGCTGTTCACCGATGTTGGTGAAAGTGAAAGAGCAGGAAACCTTAGGTTCATTCTCTGAAAAAGAACCGAAGTTGTGAGTTGTCTTGTCAAACTTGATCTGTGCAGGTTTTTGTGCCATCACTGCGGTCATGCCACATACCAGCATCAGAGTCATCATAATTATCTTTTTCATCTTCTTTACATTTTTACTTAAAAAATCGATGCAAATGTAAGGCTTTTCCTCCATACTCACACTATTTTAAGCTTGATTTTTAATTATTTTAATATTTGTGCTTATAAATAAAGCCTTATTATTCAAATAAATTTGGTATTTCTCTCGATTTGCACTACCTTTGACTTTGCGGTCGAAGGAACTCGCGTTCGAGAAAACTCAAATTATATTTGGTTTTCTTCTCACTTATTCGTACCTTTGCAGTTCGAAAGTATAAAGCACATATAACAATTATGTATAGAACAAAAACATGTGGTGAGTTAAGACTCACAGATGCCGGGCAGGTTGTGACGCTGGCCGGATGGGTACAGAAAACCCGTAAAATGGGTGGTATGACGTTTGTTGACCTGCGTGACCGCTATGGTATTACACAGCTGGTTTTCGACGAGTCGAAGGATGCTTCGCTTTGTGAACGTGCCAACAAGTTGGGACGTGAGTGGTGCATTCAGGTAAAGGGTACGGTTAACGAGCGTGAGAGTAAGAATAAGAATATCCCTACGGGCGATATTGAGATTATTGCTCAAGAACTGAATGTGTTGAGTGAGAGTTTGACTCCTCCGTTCACGATAGAGGATAATACTGATGGCGGTGACGATATTCGTATGAAGTATCGTTATCTGGACTTGCGTCGTTCCTGCGTTCGTAAGAACTTGGAGTTGCGTCACCGTATGACCATCTTGATTCGTAACTTCCTCGACAACAAGAATTTTATTGAGGTAGAAACACCTATTCTGATTGGTTCTACTCCAGAAGGTGCACGCGACTTCGTGGTGCCTTCTCGTATGAATCCAGGGCAGTTCTATGCGCTGCCTCAGAGTCCTCAGACATTGAAGCAGTTGTTGATGGTGTCTGGTTTCGACCGTTACTTCCAGATTGCCAAGTGTTTCCGTGACGAGGACTTGCGTGCTGACCGGCAGCCAGAATTTACACAGATTGACTGTGAAATGTCTTTTGCCGATCAGGAGGATGTATTGGAAATCTTTGAGGATTTGGCACGTCATCTGTTCAAGGAGGTACGTGGCGTAGAGTTGCCTAAGTTGCAGCGTATGACATGGCATGAGGCTATGCGCCGTTTCGGTTCCGATAAACCTGATTTGCGCTTCGGAATGGAATTCGTAGAACTGATGGATGTGTTGAAGGGTACAGGAGAATTCCCTGTATTCAACGAAGCTGAGTATATCGGAGGTATCGTGGTGCCAGGATGCGCAGACTATACCCGTAAGCAACTTGACCAGTTGACGGATTTCGTTAAACGTCCGCAGGTAGGTGCCAAGGGCTTGGTTTATGTGAAGTTCAACACCGATGGAACTGTAAAGACTTCTATAGATAAATTCTATACGCCTGAAGTTTGGCAGCGATTAAAGGAGAAGACAGGTGCCAAGGATGGTGACCTTGTGTTGATTCTTAGCGGCGACAAAGCTAACAAGACACGCACTCAGCTTTGTACACTCCGCCTGGAGATGGGTGATCGTCTCGGACTGCGTGACAAGGACAACTTTGTATGCTTGTGGATTGTTGACTTCCCGCTCTTTGAGTGGAGTGATGAAGAGCAACGTCTGATGGCTACACACCATCCGTTCACTTTGCCTAATCCAGATGATATTCCTTTGCTCGATACTGCTCCGGAAAAAGTGCGTGCTGTTGCCTATGACTTCGTATGTAATGGTGTAGAGGTTGGCGGTGGATCCCTTCGTATCCACGACGGTAAGTTACAGGAGAAGATGTTCCAGATTTTAGGCTTCACTCCAGAGCGTGCAATGGCACAGTTCGGTTTCCTCATCAATGCTTTCAAGTATGGTGCTCCTCCTCATGCAGGTCTTGCTTTCGGTTTGGACCGTTTCGTGAGTCTGATGGCAGGTCTCGATTCTATCCGTGACTGTATTGCCTTCCCGAAGAACAATTCCGGTCGCGATGTTATGCTTGACGCACCAGGTGAGTTAGATGCTAAACAGTTGGAAGAGTTGCAGTTACGAGTTGAACAAAGTTCGACTTCCTCATAGTAACGCAGTAAAAATTAATTCTTACTGCTCTTACTTCGTTCGTCAGTTGACTTACATCAAGAATAGTTAATAAAAACAAAAAAATACGCTGTGTGCGATAACAATGAATCTGGAAAGTTCTTAACTTTGCACCCAGAAAGATAAATAGTATCATTAGAACATTTCAATAGCGTATTAATTTTAAAGATTATGGCAGAAAAGAAAACAACAAAGAAGGCCGCTGCTGTTAAGGCAGAAGAGCCAAAGAAGGCTACTGTAAAGAAGGCCGCTGCTCCTAAGAAGGCCGCCGTTGTAGCAGTTAATGCAGAGAATGCAGGTTTCAAGGCTGGTGATGTTTATCAGGCTCTTGCTGCTGCTGGTAAGGCTCTCACCGTTAAGGAGATTGCAAAGGCAGCTAAAATTAGCGAGGAGGAGACTCTGCTCGGTTTGGGTTGGCTCTTCAAGGAGGGTAAACTCGCTGCTGCTGACGAGAAGATTACACTTGCTTAATCAATTCAAAAGAAGCATAAAAGGGCTGGTAAGCTTTAATGGCATACCAGCCTTTTTTAATCCTTCACTCCTTCAATCCTTCAATTTTTAATTCTTTCACTCCTTTGACCTACGATCAGCAGATATTGCAAGTGCTCACAGAAGCTGGTGAGTGTGGTGTGAGTGTGCAGGCTATTGCCAAGCATGTTTACAACATGAATTGTACTTTTTTTGTCCAGCCGGACTTTGAGGAGATTCGCACCTATGTTCAGCAGTATTTGCTACGTAATAGTAAGTCACAGCAGTCTCTTATCGAATCCACTGGTCGTCGTGGCTATTATCGTCTGAACACCGAGGGTTCTGCCGATGCCCGTCAATTGCTCCTCCAATTCCGCGACGAAAAGGAAGAGGATACAGAAGAAGAGAAGCCCCAGCAAGACCTCTCTCTTGATTTATTTGCTTAGTTCCAGAAAAACTTCTTGGTATAGATGCAGTAGTTGTTCTGTTGTTTTTTTCCAAGAGAAAAGTTTAGCACGTTCCAAACCAATCGTCTTTTGTTTTTGATAGAACGACTCGTCGGTTTCCAGTCGTAGCATCATGGATGCTATCTCGTCACTGCTTTCTGGGTTGACAAGGATAGCGTCAGCCCCGCTAATTTCTGGCATTGATGAGGTGTTACTGGTAATGACGGGAGTTCCGCATGCCATTGCTTCTAATAGTGGTATCCCAAAACTCTCGCGCAATGAGGTATAGAGGAAGGCAAAGGCATTGTTGTAGATGAAGGGAAGATCGCTATTGACGATGTATCCAGGCATTACAATTTTATCTCGAATATTCTCAATACCATTGCGAGTGATGATGTCGTTAAGATAGTTCGTGTCAAGGTCAGCCATCAACAACTTACGTTTGATAGATGACTGACTCAGGTATTTTGAATAGGCTACTAGTGTACGTTCAGTATTTTTCTTTGGATCAGTATTGCCAAGAAAGAAAAAATAATCGTTGGCTGTTAGTTTCTGGCTGATAGCTTTGGGTAAATCGCAGTTGTTAATGGGTCTAAACCACTCGTTATAGCCATTGTATATCATTGCCATCCGTCCTCTTGGTATATTCAGCTTGTTGATGATGTTCTCCATCTCATAGTTGGATACAGTGATGATGCGCTGACACTTATTTAATATTCTTGGTACATCCAGACGGCGATAAAACCACCCCAGATTCTGATAGAGTGATTTGTTTTGCTTGTCGCGAGGTTCAAGAAATATAATATCATGAAGGGTGAGTACCAAAGGAATGTCACACCATATAGGTGCCGTGTTGCTGGTGCAGTGAAGGATGTCCACCTTTGCTTTCTTGGCAGCTCGCGGTAATGCCCATTGTTCCCATAGCGGATAGGAGGGACATGCAATCTCAACGACATGAACATTTTCAGTGCTTTTCACGCAATTATCTTCTCCTGGTTTGACAAATATATAATAATCGTTTTCGGTATCCATTTTCTGAATCTCTAGAATCTCTTGTAGCACAACATAGTCCATGCCGTGCTTGTTCTTCCTGAAGATACGTTGTGCTTCTATACCAATTCTCATTCGCAGTTTAGTGTTTAAAGTTTATTATAGAGGGTGGTTTCGGGAGTAAGTCTTTTCATCATCTTGGCAGGAATGCCTCCAACGATGCAGTTGTCGGGTACGTCTTTGGTGACAACGGCACCAGCAGCTACAACCACATGCTTGCCAATTGTTACTCCTGGCAGAATAACCGCATTGGCACCAATCCACACATCATCCTCAATCACAATTGGTTTTGTGGAGAACCCTTGTTCGTCAATCCGGAGAGAAGTGTCTTTGAAAATGTGATTCAGGGCAGTGACTGTGATGCCTTGGGCCAAGTTTACATGATTCCCAATAGTTACGGGCCCGATAATCGTGTTGTGAATACCAATACGAGTATCATCGCCGATGATGACATCCCCCACCGCATTATTGATGCAGCAAAACGATTCTATGACACTTCGCTTACCCAAAGAAAATTTGCGGTAGGGTGGTGTGTCCATTCTAACACTTGAATAAATCTTTGAATCTCGTCCCCGATGTTGGTAGAAAGGAGCTAGCAATCGGATATACCAACGAGGTCGTGCATCACGTTGATTCATAATTAGGAAGTCAATCCATCGCTTCAGGTTCGGATTGGCTTTTAGCCTTTGGCGTATCTCTTCTTTGTCCTTCACGAATACAAAGGTAATAATTTATTTTCAATTATCAATTGTTAATTATCAATTATTTTGTATCTTTGCACAAAATACTACAAAATGAAGATACTTTTCTTAGTCTACCATGGTTTTTCAGAGCATAGTGGCATATCCAAGAAAATTCACTATCAGGTGAAAGGTTTGAAGGAGAATGGCTATGATGTACGTCTATGCTATTATGACTTCTCGCCCGAAGGACATCGCTGTCGCTATATTGATGGTGAAGTTCTTAAAGACTATGGTAAAGGTAGGTTGGCAGGCCTTCGTCAGCGTTTTGACTATGATTGTATCTATGATTATTGTGTCAAGGAAGGTATACAATTAGTATATGCACGTTGCTTCCAGAATGCCAATCCATGGCTGACTCGTTTTTTCAAGAAATTACACAAAGTAGGTGTTCATGCTGTGACAGAGATTCCAACGTATCCGTATGACCAAGAGTTTGCTCATTTTTCAAGGCAACAACGTTTGCAACTGAAGATTGACCAGTTGTTTCGCAATAGACTTTATAAGTATATGGATGCTATGGTTACTTTCTCTGATGCTAAGGAAATCTTTGGTCAGCGTACTATCAATATAAGTAATGGCGTCGATTTTGACAGTATCCCATTACATCAACCATCAGCCATCAGCCATCAACCATCAGAACTTCATCTCATTGGTGTTGCCGAAGTCCATCCTTGGCATGCCTTTGATCGAGTGATGAGTGGTATTGGTGAATATTACAGCCATCAGCCATCAGCCATCAGTCATCAGAAAGACGTATATTTCCATGTTGTTGGTGGGGTGCATCCTCATCACATGAAGAATCGCTTTGAACCAATCTTAGAGAAATATCCCGATATCAAGGACAAAATCATTTTTCATGGACAATTGTTTGGTAAAGAATTGGATGATGTGTTTAATCAATGTCAGTTTGCAATAGGTTCTTTAGGTCGTCATCGTAGTGGCATCACAGTTATCAAGACGTTGAAGAATCGTGAATATGCCACACGTGGTATTCCCTTTATCTATAGTGAACAGGACAGTGACTTCGATGGTCAGCCATACATTATCAAGGCACCTGCAGATGAGTCACCCATAGATATCCAGCAGATTATTGATTTTATGCATGATTTTAGGATGGCTCCAGAAGATATCCGAAAGACAGTTGAGCCACTTCAATGGAAATATCAGATGAAGAAAGTTGTAGATGCTGTGTTTAATCCTCAATAACCAGTTTCCATTGCTCAACAATGGCATCAAGATTAAAGCGTTTTGCAATGTCTAATGCCTCTTTCGATTTCTTCTCCCAATCGAGATGAGTTGCCTCTTCCAATCTTTGGGCTAATTCTTCCACGTTACCATTTTCGAAATACATGCCAAAACCTCCCATAATCTCCTTGCTCGTAGGTAGATTGGAGGAAACAATAGGCAAGCCATGAGCCATAGCTTCTACCAGTACCAAACCAAAACCTTCCCAGCGTGAACTCAATACAAATATTTGTGCATTTGAATAATAGGGCTGGATGTGGATAGCGAAGGGATGAATGGTAATACGCTTCTCCAGATGATAGTTTGCAATCAATTGCCTATATAGCGGTTCCTCAATTCCTTCTCCAACAATATCCAACGTCCAATCTTCATTCTGCTTTGCAAAGATATGGAATGCTTTAATTAATAAATCGAATCCTTTGTGTTGACGTGAGAAACGCCCAACCGCAAGGAATTTCTTTGATGTACCTTGTGATACATCTCCGGGAATCAGAGTTAATGGATTGTAAATGACTTTTGTGGGAAAAGAATATTGTAGGGCATCATATTGACAAAGTACTATGGTAAGGTGTAGTTTCTGAAGTTGAAATTCATAATGTTTCCTTAAATCAGATCCAATATAACGAGAGTTCTCACTAAACAGCGCCTCGTATGAGTTATGTATCCAACCAATGAGTTTTACATTTCCTAAAAAAGGTTTACAGGAAGCTAATCGTGTAGCTAAAGGTGCATGCACACCGACGATGATATCAAAACCTTTAAGTTCTTGAACCAATGCATCTCTCAATTCTGAGGGAAACGAACTGTGAGCATACCAATCGGAGGTGATCTTTGTTTGAGGCAATACCTTCCTGTATATGGCGCTATATGCTTTACAGAAAAAGTTTTTCAATGTATTCACCTGAGGATATTTGAAAAATATGTATTGGATGGCAGCGTCCTTTAAATCATACATTGAGATGTCCTCTTTCGACGGATCATCGAAAGTAACGATGGCAACATCATAATCATTGGCCAAAGCTTTGGCTATGACAGCAGTGACACGTTGAACACCACCGATTGAAAAAATAGAATCAATTAAAAAACAGATTTTCTTCATATCAGTTGCAAAATTATAGTAAAAACTTGATAGTTCCAAATATTTGTTGTATATTTGCAAAATAATCATATAGAATATGGCAGAGACAACACTAAAACTCGTTTATATCACCCCTGCCCTATATATGGCAGGAGGAGTGGAGCGTGTCTTGACTTTGAAAGCAAACTATTTTGCAAAGCATTTCGGTTATGACATTACGATTGTTCTAACAGAAGGGAAAGACAAGCCTCTTTTCTATCCTTTGTCAGACAAGATAAAGATTATCAATTTAGATATTAATTTTGAAGAGCTATGGACCTGCTCTTTTGCAAAGAAAATTATTGTTTATCTTAAGAAGCAGCGGGAATATAAACGAAAGTTGTCGGATGTGCTGATGTCTATCCAGCCAGATATTACTATTAGCCTGTTGCGTCGTGAGATTAACTTCATCAATGAGATTCCTGATGGAAGTCGGAAGATAGGGGAGTTACATGTCAATCGTGCCAATTATCGCAATTTTGAAGCTAATGAATCTAACCTTGTCAAGAGCCTGTTTGCAAAGTTTTGGATGCAGAGTCTTGTGGCGAAATTAAAAAAACTAGATCAGTTTGTTGTACTAACAGAAGAAGATAGGTTGGCATGGCCTGAGTTAAAGAATATTTGTGTTATTCCAGATCCTTTATCTTTTACCCCTCAACGAGTTAGTCCTTTAACTGACAAACGGGTGATAGCAGTAGGACGCTATGTATATCAGAAAGGTTTCGATTTACTATTAAAAGCCTGGGCGCAAGTGGAAAAAGAGTTCCCTGATTGGGAGTTGGCGATATATGGTGAGGGTGATAGGACTCCTTATATCAAATTGTTAGAAGAATTAGACATCCATTCAGACAGATGTCATCTCGAAGGTCGGTCTTCTGATATAGAGAACGAATACAGCAAAAGTTCTTTGTTCGCATTCAGCTCGCGTTTCGAAGGTTTTGGAATGGTATTGGTGGAAGCCATGGCATGTGGACTACCTGTCATTTCTTTTGATTGTCCCTGTGGCCCCAAAGATATAGTGAAAGATGGTGAAGATGGATTGCTTGCTGAAAATGGAAGCGTGTCTGCATTAGCCAATGGTTTGCTTTCCATGATGAGTGACCCTGAGAGAAGAAAATTGATGTCGGAAGCTGCTCTAAGAAATGTTCAACGTTTTAAAATTGAATATGTTGCGCAACAGTGGGAGCAGTTGTTCGAGAATTATTAATAAAAGAGAATGATATGTCTGCATACGAAGTAACAATTGGAATACCAGTCTACAATGTAGAAAAGTATATACGCCTTACAATGGACTCTGCAATGGCACAGACATTTGAGAGTATTGAATTCTTAATATTGGATGATTGCGGTACTGATAAAACAATGGATATTGTCCGTGAATATCAACAGACACATCCTCGAGGCAAGGATATTCGTATTGTGCGACAACCACAAAATGGGGGAGTTGGACGTGCCCGTAATAGAATTATGGATGAGGCCCAAGGAGCTTATTTGTATTATTTGGATGGAGATGATGCTATTGCACCACAGACTATTCAATTACTCTATGAAAAAGCAAATGAATTTAATGCCGATATTGTGTATGGAAGTTATAAACGCGTTTTTACAGAAAACGATATGGTTGTTGAAACAATCAATTTCTCCTACCCTTATAGGAGTTTTTGTGAACCAGACGAATATGCTTGCTATGCTTATGATAGGAAGATACAAACTATGACATGGAACTTTCTTATAAAGATAGATGTTCTCAGAAAGAATCATTTGCGAGTAGCCCCTGTAGGCTTCGGTGAAGATTTTACCTTTACGGTAGATTTACCTACTTATGTTACTCGTGTTGTGTTACTTCCTGACATAACTTATAGTTATTTTATTCGTGATGCCAATATTCATAGGTGGAATAAAAATATAACACGCGAGATGCTGGATGCTTATATTAAGACCATTGATGAAAAAAAACGTCGACCATATTTAAAGAACAAACCATATTATGCTCGTCGATGTGAGATGTTATTAATGTATGATTTTTCTTTTCTTGCGGAAATATTGAAACGTCATAATCAGATACAGCCAAGATATACTAATAGGGAACTGCGAGATGTCATGTGGCATCCGATGTCATTGATGGAGATATTGCGTTCGCGGGGTAATATAATAAAGAACTTGGGTGCGTATATTGTCAATAGACTACCTCCTTCGTTGGCACTCTTTGTTATGAAAATCGCAATTAAGATTATGTATAGATAGAATAAGTAAGTGCACAATAGTCTTTATTATTCTATTTCGAATATTGAATGTTTGGGAAGTTTCTCTTCGAAAGCTTGCTGTATCTTTTTCTTTGCATATTCATACATCTTTTCACTAATATTTGGCGTGTCGTTGATACATATTGATTGGAAATGTTCTTCTTTCATGTTTTTAATGAGGTCATTAACGATGTCTTCGTTATAATAGAGATAAGTTAGTCCTTTCTTTTGGACAGGATGGAACTTGTTTGAAGCAAACTGCCAAAACCGCATAAAATATTGATTGAGATTAGTATTTTCTCTAAAACGGGTGCAACTTTTGTCAAGAACATTTCTTTCTTTTTCCCATACTTCATCGAAGACCGATTTTAAAAACGGTTGTTCAAGATGGAGAAGGACAAAATTCTCAAAATTACTTCTTCCAGCCATCAGCAGTGACATGATTACTGGTTTTCCCCATAGATGCCGTCCATACCATTTCTTCCAAGCCTTGCATATAACTTTTTTCCTATTGAAATGTCTATTTAATATAGCTATATCACAGAATGTAGTAATGTCTATTCCATATTGGTTTTCATCAGTATACTTTGGATTGCGGAAAGGTGATTCAAAATTAAAATCACATGGTAGGCCGTCTCTGAAATAGTGCTCAGGTTGTATTGGGGCATTGATAAAAATGTCATCATTGAATAAAACGAAATGCTCGGAGAGACCTTCTATTCTGTTAAAATACAATTCGATAGTGTTTGAATTGAAAGTAGGCAATTTCTCCTCTGGGATATAGTCAGAATGTTTCACTAATACTAATTTCTTGCAATTAGGATTAATCCAATCAGGGAATTTTCCATTCGTGACTAAAAAGACTTTGTTGACCCAAGGGGCATATTTTTCTACAGATCTAAACCAATATTTAAAAAGATTCCAGTCTCTGAAACGTCCTCTGTCTTGAATCGGTTTGTTTGGTCTATAATAATTGTATGATTCTATCCAAGAAGGATCATTGCTGTCTACCCATGTAACGATGAAGTCTATTTTTTCCATGTCTCAATGTCTGTTTTTATATGCTATTCTTGCATATTGATAATATAGGTCAATAAATAAGTGTGGCACCCTTTTAATCATCATAGTTGTCAACCTTTGTCGGATGCTATGACTAAAATTTAAATCAGGCGCCTGAAAGTTTATGTAATCTATCAACGCAAATCTATCTTTTTTATCTTTAATGCTATGTAGCGTATGATATATCATGGTGCGGAATGATATATAGATATTATCTTCTAACTTAAATAGCAAGTCTGATGTAAGCCCTTCAATTTGTCTTAATCTCCAAGTTAGGGCAATAGCAGTAATAAAATGTTTTGTGTTGTCAAATTTATATGCGTTGGTTGCAGAACCTGGCCATCTTCTATAGATAATTAAACGTATATTAGTACAAATACAATAGTTTGCCTTTAAGTAGCATTCATGTGTAAATGGTATATCTTGATATCGTATACCTGGGTAGAAAATCAGTTCCTGTGTTATAAGGAATTCTTTTCGGTACAGAGTTCTCCAAACATAACAGTGATTAGGATTTAATACTTCTAAATATATTTGTTTGCCAGTAACTTTCTTAAGCTGTATCTCTGGCTGCATGAATTCTTTTATGTTAAAACTTGTTATTTCTTCATTAGTCATAGTAAAAAAATCTGCCACGACCAAATCCGCTTTTGTATCAGTGGAAATCTCAAGAAGTGGTGCTAAGCTGTTTTCAATGAGGATATCGTCAGAATCTGGCATTAGAATATACTCACCTTTTGCAGCGGCGATACCATTATTCCGGGCTACAGATAAACCTTGATTTTCTTGATTGATAACTACAATATTGGAGTGCTGGCTTATAATATCAGTAATAACCTCCAAGCTGCGGTCTGTTGAGCCGTCATTGACAATAATGACTTCAAAGCATTTTTCATCAAGACCTTGCTTGAAAATACTTTCAATACATGTCCGTACGTATTTTTCAACGTTGTAAACAGGAACGACGATACTTAAGTCCATCAATTATAATTCTAGATTTTGTTGGAATGTAGGTGCAAAGTTAATGTTTTTTTTTTATGATGCAAATATATTCGTTGTTTTTTTTGATAGAATCAGAATTATTTATTAAATTTGCAGAAAAGAATATGGCACATGGCAAATTGGTACGACAAATACTTGATGATATATGGGAAGGCTTTAAGTGAGGTTCCCCAACATGTGATAGATGAAACAAAGGAAAGATTGGCCCGTATACAGAGCCCAGAGCCGTTGGCTTCCATCGTGATCATAGCCTACAATGAGGAGAAGCACTTGCAGGCGTGTCTTTGGGCAATCAGCGAGATTCAATGTAATTATCCTGTGGAGATTATTGGGGTGGATAATGACTCTAAAGATCGTACGGCAGAAATCTACGAGAAGTCAGGCATTCCTTACTATACGGAGTATGAACATTCTTGTGGATATGCTCGTCGTTGTGGCTTGCAACATGCCAAAGGCAAATATTATTTTGACGTGGATAGTGACACGCTTTATCCTCCTCATTATTTTGAAGTGATGCTGGAACACTTGATGAAACCAGATGTTTCATGCGTTTCTGCCACTTGGAGCTTCTTCCCAGACGATAAACATTCTGCTTTTGGGCTAAAGATGTTTGAAATGGTGCGTGACTTATTCTTGTGGATACAGCATTTTAACCGACCGGAACTATCTGTTCGTGGTTTGGTCTTTGCCTATAATGCTGAATATGGACGCAAAGAGCCCTATCGCGTAGATATCATCCGAGGGGAGGATGGCTCGATGGCATTAGCTCTAAAAAAGTATGGTAGGATAGTGTTTGTGCGTGACAGAAGATGTCGTGCCATTACAGGATATGGAACGGTGGGAAATGAGTCTTTATGGCAAAGTTTCGTTCATCGTGTCAAGATACAGATGAAGGGCATCTCTCGTATTTTCCATTCAGTTGACCATTATGATGATGCGGAAGATAATTTAGTGAAAAAGAAGTGAGAGTTGTCTATCTATATCCAGCATTAGCCATTTGGGGTGGCGTTGAGCGAATCCTTGTGGATAAGATGAACTATCTGGTTCGTCATGAGGGGTATGAGGTTTTTCTGATTACGTCAGATCAAGGACAGCATAAGATTCCTTATGAGTTGGATGAATATGTTCATGTTATAGATTTGGATATTCGCTTTCATACCAGATTTAAGCTTAGGCTATTGCGTAGATTGATCGAATATCGCAGACTGTCAAGCCTTTATTTTAATAGACTTCAGGGGCAATTGATGTTTATTCGTCCAGACATTTTGGTATGCACAACATCTCAGAATATGAGGCCATTGTTGAAAATAAGAGGTGATATTCCTCTCGTTGTGGAGTCACATATCAATTTTATGCATCCAGATACTTTGTTGCATAAAATTCAAATGGGGGTGAATAACTATTGGATTGGGAAGGCTGAGGCTATTGTAACGTTGACCAATGATGATGCTGAGGATTGGAGAAAGGTTAGCAATCATGTTCATGTCATTCCTAATTTGGTACACTTAAATGACACAAACCAATATAGTGATTGCACTGCAAAACGTGTCCTTTTTGTTGGTAGGTTTGAGGAACAGAAGAGAATCGGTGAGTTATTTAGAATATGGCAGTTGGTACATCCAAAGTTCTCTGATTGGAAGTTGGATTTGTATGGCGATGGTTCGTTGTGGGAGGAATATAAACGGGAAGCAGATGCTTTGAATATCAATATTGAAATACACAAGCCTACTGCTCAAATCATGGATGTTTATCGTAACAGTAGTGTTTTTGTAATGACATCTTTATATGAACCATTTGGTTTAGTCATACCAGAAGCTATGAGTTGTGGCCTGCCAGTTGTTTCCTATGACAGTCCCTATGGTCCTGCTGGTATTATCTCAGATGGTGAAGACGGTTTTTTGATTCCCATGCATGATATTCAAGCATTTGCTAATCGTTTATGTCAACTCATGGGTGACGAAGAGTTACGAAAAGAAATGGGCAAAAGGGATATT
>JAEEGI010008248.1_pt1 | contig 23067 bp, 23 predicted proteins | sample 8958751 | NCBI WGS metagenome assembly JAEEGI01 (sample SAMN16246545, study PRJNA631951) | gut metagenome | biome: gut microbiome; feature: rumen; material: KS-attached | host: Bos | place: Iran: Karaj | collected 2018-10 | reverse complement strand
ATCTGGTCATCCACACCGGCAGCCGGAATCTCGGCCTACAGGTAGCAGAGTATTATCAAAAACTGGCCTATGAAAGCATCGGCGGCAGAGCCCAGACCGAGATCCCCTTCGAGCTGGCGTATTTGAGCGGCGAAGACCGGGATCGGTATCTGCACGACATGGCGATCATGCAGCGCTACGCCGCACTGAACCGCCAAACCATCCGGGACTGCATTCTGGATGCTATGAAGCTCCACGAGGAAGGCTTCTTTACGACCGTTCACAACTACATCGATCTGGAGCACGGCATCCTGCGAAAGGGCTCGGTCTCCGCCCGGACCGGGGAGCGGCTGCTGATCCCGCTGAATATGCGGGACGGGGCCTTGATCTGCGTGGGCCTGGGGAACGACGACTGGAACCAGAGCGCGCCCCACGGTGCCGGACGCCTGTTCAGCCGCACCCAGGCCGAGAGCAGCTTCACCCTCTCCGCCTTCAGAAAGAGCATGGAGGGCATCTACACCTCCACGGTCAGCCAGGACACCCTGGACGAATGCCCCATGGCCTACAAGGACCCCCAGACCATCATCGCCGCCATCGGGGACACGGTCCGCATCGAGAAGCAAATTCGCCCCATCTACAACTTCAAATCCAGCGACCGGTTCACCGGCAAAAAGAAGTAATCATCAAAAAAACGCCGACTTTATAAAGTGCTCAAGGATGCTCTGCCGGAGGGCTTGGCTTATGACGAAGAATGAAGTAAAACAGGCGATTCAGCGCGGCCTGGGCAGAGGCTATCTCGCAGTCAGAAACGACCCGGAGCGGTATCGGGACCTGGTGCTTTGGGCCTGCGGGAGGAACCTTGCCTTTGACACGCAATGCGAGGGAACGCGGGCCTGGTATGACTATCAACTGATCCTTTGCTATAACGACCGGGCTGAATTCCGGGACCACGTGATCGACCGGTTTCAAAGGAAACAGCCCGACGGCGGTTGGGATTACGCGCATTTTTCGGAGCTGCTCGCCTATTTTGCCGAGGACGGCGACGTGGCGGCAGAAAATGCGCTCTGGGAAAAATACAGGGAGCTGCTTGCGGCGCTGCACAGCTTCCGCCTGGCGAGCCGCAGAATGCGAAACACAATTGACTGCTTTGAATCTCTCTGTGTCGCATTGAGCTGGAAGGAAGCGAACTATTCCGGGATTGCCGCGGATGTTGGCGATCTGTTTCTGAAAAGCCGTCTGTATGACGGGTGGGACTTTGAATGGCTGTACGACAGCAGACCCAAGCGGTTCAATCAGCGGCTGCGGAAAGCCGCTGATCAGTCCGCCGAATTGACAGCCTATTTCGCCGCCATCGACGAGAGCAATTGCAAGTGGGATGCGCAGAGGGATCTGCCGCGGGAAACGAGAATACCGGACGGTGGCCGTCTCTTGTCCGGCTATTTGAAGCGGAGCGCCCCGGAGCTTGCGCCGAAGTATGCTGAGATTTATCTTGCCGCGGAAGACCCGGAGGCGCGAGCCGCAGCCCTGGAGGCGTTTGTGATTTGTCCTTATCCTCTGGACCCGTCGCCGGTGATTACCGACGCTCGTTCTGCGCACCCTGCGCTTCGGTCCGCTGCGCTGGAGGTATTGTCTGAGATCCGCCACCCGGCGGTCCGGGACTTTGCCTGGGAGCTCCTTGCCGGAGACCCCGAAAACGCTCTGCCGATTGCGATCAAGAATTATCTCCCGGAGGATGAAGCCCGGTTATACGCCCTGCTGCAAGCCTATCGAGTGGACTACGCCTGCAAATCCAACTGGCATTGGCTGCACCGGGCAATCTTTGACTTGTTCGGAAAGGATTCCGGTGTGGAATCACCTCCGAAATCTCTGCTGCCTCTGGTATATGAAACGACGCTGTGCTCCTTCTGCCGGGAAACGGCTGCCCGGCTTATGGGGCGTTACCGCATGATGACCCCGGAGCTTTGGGAGGAGCAGTTGTATGACAGCAACGATGACATTCGACGCGCGGCGCAAGCCCATTTTCGTCGCACGTCGTGCAGCGGAGAAAATGACCGTCACATCCGGGTGCCGCTGAAAAAGAACTGAACGGGAAGCGCAACAGCGCGTTGCTTGCTTTTGGGCGGAGTCGGCAGTATAATCGATTCAGGAGGTGCTGGTATGGACACAAAGGACGTTTTGTATACCCTCAGAACCCGGAGCGGTTTATCCCAGGACGAGCTGGCGGAAAGGATCTTCGTCACCCGGCAGGCGGTTTCCCGCTGGGAGAACGGGGAAACGGTTCCGAACACCGAAGCCCTGAAGCTGCTGTCAAAGGAATTTCAGGTATCCATCAATACCCTGCTGGGATCGCCCCATCCGCTGATCTGCCAGTGCTGCGGGATGCCCATGGAGGACGAGATCCTGGGCAGGAACCGGGACGGCTCCCTCAATGAGGACTATTGCCAGTGGTGCTATGCCGACGGGACCTACACCTACAGCGATATGGACGATCTGATCCGCGTGTGCCTTCCGCACATGGTGCAGCAGGGCTTCACCGAGGAACAGGCCCGCGCATACATGAAGCAGACGCTGCCTTCTCTGGATTACTGGAAACGGCAGGCGCAGTTGGGAGACGACGGGCAGTTCGAGACCCTGAAGCGGCAGTTGATTGAGGAGATCAACGCCCTTCATATCCCGGGCATGCCGAAGTTGGAAAAGCTGAACGCCCTGGTCGGGGCCTACGTCAATCTGGAGTACCCGCTCCCCGGCGGGATGAAGGCAAAGTTTCTAGACGACCGGACGACCTATCTGGGCAACCAGCTTCCCTCTGAGCTGGGCCCCGGCAGATGCTTCGGCGTCCTGGCCAATCCGGATTTCATCCTGATCTGCAGCTATGGGGCCGAGGGCACCGACCCGGAGCTTGTTCTCTACAAAAAACGCTGAGCGGTGCGAATCTCGGTCTGATTTCTGTTCGGAAATCAGACCGGGATTTTTCACCTTTCAAAAATCCTCCGGCGTGTAAATATGGAGTTTATTTCGCGGGAAGAATATGCTATCATGAAAACGGCAGAGTCGGCGCGGCTCCAACGCGCCAATCGGAACGACCAACAAAACAGATTGACGGGGGAACTGATATGAGCAACGAAAAACGCAAAACCATGATCATTGGCGGCGTCGCAGGCGGAGCAAGCTGCGCGGCTCGGCTGCGCAGGCTGGACGGAGAACGGGAGATCGTGCTTCTTGAGCGCGGGCCCTATATTTCCTATGCCAACTGCGGACTGCCCTATCACGTGGGAAACGTGATCCGAAACCGCAATTCCCTGCTTTTGATGACGCCGGAGCTGATGACACAGCGCTTCCGGGTGGACGTGCGGGTTCGCCACGAGGCGGTGGCCATCCATCGGGAAACAAAAACCGTAACGATCCGGGAACTGGAGACCGGCAGAGAATACGAGGAGTCCTACGACGATCTGGTGATCGCCACCGGCTCCTCTCCCCTGCGCCCGAAGATTCCGGGGATCGACTCGGAGCGGATCCGCACGCTCTGGACCGTCCCGGACACAGACGCCATCCGGGCGCTGGTGCAGAGCGGGAAGCTCACAAGGGCCGCGGTGATCGGCGGCGGATTCATCGGCCTTGAAATGGCGGAAAACCTGGCGCATGCCGGGCTGGAGGTCTCTCTGATCGAGGCCATGGATCAGGTCATGGCCCCGCTGGACCCGGAGATGGCTCAACTGCTCCATGAAAACATCCGAAAGAACGGCGTCCATCTGCACCTTTCCGACGGCGTGGCGGCCTTTGAGGACGACGGCAGCCGGGTCACGATCCGGCTCAACAGCGGTAAGGCGCTTCAGGCGGAGCTGGTCATACTCTCCATCGGCGTCCGGCCCAACAGCCGGCTTGCCAGGGAGGCCGGGCTGCCGCTGAGCGACCGGGGCGGCATCCTGGTGGACGAGCATCTGCGGACGGAAGACCCCTCCGTCTACGCCGTGGGTGACGTGATCCAGGTCCGGGATCTGGTCTCCGGCGAGGGGACCATGGTGCCCCTTGCCGGACCGGCAAACAAGCAGGGACGCATCGCGGCGGACAATCTTGCGGGCCGGGATTCGGTCTATCGGGGAACGCAGGGTTCCTCTGTGGCGAAGGTCTTTGATCTCACCGCCGCCTCCACCGGATCGAACGAGAAAACGCTGATCCGCCGGGGGCTGGAAAAAGGCAAGGACTACGAAACGCTGATTATCACGCAGAATTCCCATGCGGGCTACTATCCCGGAGCCACGCCCATGACGCTGAAGCTGCTCTTTGCCCCGGCGGACGGGCGGATTCTCGGCGCCCAGATCGTGGGACGCAACGGAGTGGACAAGCGCATCGACACCATCGGCACGGCCCTGCGGCTGGGGGCTCCCGTATCCGCCTTGAAGGAGCTGGAGCTGGCCTACGCCCCGCCCTATTCCTCCGCAAAGGACCCGGTCAACATGGCGGGCTTCGTGGCGGAAAACATGATGACGGGAATGGTCGCCTTTGCCGACTGGCGGGAGCCGGATACCAATCGGGATGCGGTGCTCCTGGACGTGCGGGAGAAGGCGGAAACGGAAGCCTTTGCGATTCCCGGCGCGGTCAATATCCCCCTGGGGCAGTTGAGAGACCGGCTTGCGGAGCTGGACAAGGGACGGGAACACATTGTTTTCTGCGCCGTCGGCGTTCGCGCCTACAATGCCGCGCGGATCCTCTCCCAGAACGACTTCCCCCGGGTCAAGGTCTATCCCGGCGGCGCGCGTTTCTACGGCGCCACCCACCCCGGTGCGGAGCAGGCAGATCCAAAACCTCTCCAGACGCCCGCTCCCGGCCCGGCGCCCAAGGCGGCGAAAGGAGGAGACCGGATGAAAGCAGTACGGTTAGATTGCAGCGGTATGCAATGCCCCGGTCCCATCATGGAGGTATTCCGTTCGATGAAGGACCTTGCGCCCGGGGAGCTGCTGGAGGTGACTGCCTCCGATCCCGGCTTTGCCAGAGACGTAGACGCGTGGTGCCGCAGAACCGGCAACACGCTGGTGTCCAATGCGGAACGAAACGGGGAGTTTGTGGCGACCATTCGCCGGGGCGGAGTCCCCGCGCCGACCCAAACGGCGGAGGCGCGCCCGAAGGGAAAAACCATCATCGTCTTTGACGGGGAGATGGACAAGATCCTGGCGAGCTTTGTGATTGCCAACGGCGCCCTTGCCATGGGCCGCCCGGTGACCATGTTCTTTACCTTCTGGGGGCTCACGGCCCTGCGGAAGCCGGAAAAGAGCAGCGTGCAGAAGAATCCCATTGAAAAGATGTTCGGAGCCATGCTGCCCCGCGGCGCTGCCAAAACCGGCCTTTCCCGCATGAACATGGGCGGCCTGGGCGCAGCCTTCATGAAGAAGATCATGAAGGACAAGAACATCGACTCCGTGCAGGACATGATGAAGAAGGCCATGGAAAACGGGGTCAAGATCATCGCCTGCTCCATGAGTATGGACGTGATGGGCATTCGCCCGGAGGAGCTGATCGACGGCGTCGAGATCGGCGGCGTGGGAACCTACCTCGGCGATGCGGAAGAATCGGACGTCAATCTGTTTATCTGACCGGATCAGGGGATCCTCGTTTGGGTCCCTTCTTCCTCGTTTTCTGAATCGTGAAAAAAGCAGCAGCCGGGGTGCGCGTATTGCACACCTCGGCTGCATCTTTCTGCGCTTCATCATACTACAGAAAGCCCCGTTTCTTCATCGGACAGATATTCATCATCAAGGCTTCGTTGGTGATGTCACGAATAATAATTGTTGAATTCCGAGTTGATTCATGTATAATGGAAACTGAAAAGAAATGTAAGTTTTAAGATCAGTCAACGGTACGGGATGAGTGTTCGCCATGGAGAAAACAGAAATGGGATTTTCAAAAATGACAAAGCAAGACCGATATAAACAACTGATTGCCGATGTGCGGCAAAGCTATTTCGCCAGACAGGGAGAACAATGCGCCGATCCCGTAAAACTGCGGTGGTGTGAATACTGCAAGCTGGAGATCAACCTCTGGTCCTATTGGCAGAATAACCTGAATGCAAAAATCATGCTGGTCGGGCAGGATTGGGGTTGTCCCTGCGATGAATCGTCATTATCGACGATGCAAAGAATTCGCCAGGTCAACGAAGGCACCGGGGAAGCGTTTTTCCCGGATTTCGATGGCGCATCGATTTGGACAACGGACAACAACCTTGCAGTACTGTTTCAGATCCTCGGCTATGATATTCACAAGAAACAGCCGGATCTGTTCTTCACCAATTTCGTCCTGGGCTATCGGAATCACGGCACCAGCGGACCTTTCCGACAGAAATGGCTCCGGGATGATGCCCCGTATTTCAAACGTCTGGCGGAGATTATTGAGCCGGAAACGATCATCTGTCTGGGGAAGAACACCTTTGAGGGCGTGATGTTTGCGCTGACCGGAAAGATGGAGCGAATCCGGGGATTCAACCGATTCCTGGACGGCGGGGAGAATTATCGCGCGGCAGCCTTGCCCTCCGGCAAGCCCGTCCGAGTGTACGCAGTCGCTCATTGCGGAACCATCGGGACCATGAACCGCAACCGCGGGAAGAAAGCCGAAGACGGGTCAAATCTATCAAGCAAAGAGATTGCAGTTCAAAAACAAGATTGGGAACGAATCAAGGCAAATAGAATACAAAAGAAATAGAAAAGATGGGTCTTGTCCCTGCCGCGATGCGCGGCTCGATGACACGGCCTAAGCGTCGCAGGAACTGGAGGACATCCATGAATAACGCCCACTGGATCAAAAACACGCACCTCTTTGAGAAGGACGATTACGAGTGCTCCGCCTGCGGGTGCAAGGTTGCCCGGCCGGCGGACCGCTGCCCGGGCTGCGGGGCCGAGATGACCGGCTGTCCGCGCGGCGGCCACGACTGGACCGAGGACGCGGCCTTCATGGAAATCATCACCGGCGGGATGTGATAGGATCGTTCCATCCGATGATTGGGAGATGAAATCATGAGCAAAACCCGTTCTCTGACGCTGCCGTTTGGACTGGGACAGGCGTCTTTCTGGATGAGCGTGTGTATCACACTCTCCTTTGCCGCAGTCCATCTGAAGGCGCTGGGGTTTACCAATACCGAGCTGGGACTGGTGATGGCGGTCGGCAATATTCTCGGCGCGCTGCTGGGGCCGCTGCTGGCCTCCCTGGCTGAAACGCACCCGCGCCTGCGCACTGCCGGGCTGATCTGGCCACTGTTTGCGCTGCGTGCGCTGTTTTTGGGCGGCCTGCTGTTCTGCACGGAGCGCTCATTCGTCAGCGCGGCGCTCTACGCGTTCTATCTCGCGGTCACCATGGCAGTGAACGCTCTGAACCTCAAATTCTGCGTGGACGCCGAGCAGCGCGGCATGGCTTTGGACTATGGCAAGGCGCGGGCAGCAGGCTCTCTGGCGTTTGTGCTGATCTCGGCGCTTTTGGGTTTGCTCGTGAAGCGGTGGTCCTACTTCGCACTGATCTGGGCCGGTTTTGCGGTGCTGCTGCTGCAGGCGGCAGCCAATGCCCTGACCGGCGAAGCGCTGAAGCGGCAGCCGCTGCCGAAGCAGCGGGAATCGCAGCAAAGCAGCATGTCGCTGCCTGCGTTTCTCAAGGCAGAGCCCCGGTTCGCAGGCTTCCTTCTGGGCTCGATCCTGCTCTATTTCGCACACAATACCATCACCAATTACATGATCAACATTGTGCGGAACGTCGGAGGAGACGAGGAGACCATGGGTTACCTCAATGCGTTCATGGCCGTTGTGGAGGTCCCGGTGATGCTGCTCTTCAGCCGCTTTTCCAAAGGACGCCGCGTCTCCGTGCTGCTGCACATCTCGGTTGCCATGTTTCTCTGCAAGGCGCTGGCCTTTGCCTTTGCACCGAGCATCGGCACGCTGTTCGCCGCAACGCTGCTGCAGGCGCCGTCCTTTGCGCTCTATACCAGCGCGATCGTGCCCTACGTGAGCGCGGTGATCGCCGAGGAAAACGCCGCCAAGGCGCAGTCCCTGGCCTTCAGCATGACCACGCTTGGCGCCGTCGGAGCCAGCTTCGTCGGCGGCCTGCTCTATGACCACACCAGTACCCGCGCAACACTCCTTGTCGCTGCCGCGGTCTGTGCCGTCGGCGTCCTCATCTGTCTGTTCAGCACCAAGCAGACCCCCAGGCTGGCGAAGAAAAGAGGATGACACCCACCCACGAGAAATGATCCCCATGCAGGGGTCGGGGCTGTTGGATCGATTTACTTTTCTATTCCCGGGGGAAACAGGTCAATTTCTTCGGAAGCGCTCCAACCGGCTGCGCAGACGCTTTGTCTGCAAAAATTGACTGGAAGCCACAGAAAATATACTTAGCAGAATGACCGAACATCGCTTCGGCCCGATCACCGGCAAATACGTCATCTACCGCGGTCCTGCAGAAAAAGTGGAGGATGTGCATTATCTGAATGTGGAAGCGTATCTCTGCGGTATCAGAACCTGATGCTGAGACTGTAATCGGGGTTGGACCGAATGTACATGTCAAAGCTGCATCTGAAAGAACAGGAGCAGGGCATTACGCCCTGCTCCCTTTACTGATTGGGTCTCCGATTCAGTCCAACAAAGAAGCGTAGTCTCTCTTTGCGTAGTCTCTCTTTGCGTAGTCTCTCTTTGCGTAGACTGCTCTGGCGACAGTAATCTTCCTTGCCCGATCATCCACCCAATAAAAGATCAGGTAGTTTTGAACGAGCAGCTTTCTGTAGTCATGCTTCAGCGGTCGAATTGGGAAATACGGGGGGCCGGCGTAAGGAAATGATCTGGCTGCTTCTACTGCCTCGATCATTTCGTCGGCCAGCTGTTCCGCTGCACTGGGGTTTTGCAGCTGATAACTAATATACCGGACGATTTCGGTCATATCTCGCCTGGCAATCGGGAGAAACTCCAGCTCATACACTGTCGCTTCCTCCTATGGCCTCCCGCATCGCCTTTAAGACATCCTTGGAGGAGTACCGGGTATCAGTCAGCTCTGCCTCCCGCTCCGCTTCCTTGAGCTTGAAATAGATCTCGCTTTCAAATTGCAGATTCTCATAAGCCTCCATACTCAAAACGACCATGTCTCCGTACCCATTTTTCGTGAGAAAAACGGGTTTTGCGGTTTCATGGACGGTCTTGGAAATCTCCGCAAAATTGTTTCGCAGATCCGATACAGGTCTGATCATGTTCATAGAAATCCCTCCTCGATTGCATTTTAGCATAATTGCGCTAAAATTTCAAGATGTTTTTTGGTGCCGAATCGTCCTTTCTCATCCTTTTGTTCGGGTGTTTTCAGATGATGTATGAAACCGGTTGCTTTTCGAACAGCGAGCAGGTATAATGGAAACAGAAATACGGCGCACAGCGCGGGTAATTCATTTGGTGACAAAATGAAAACCATCCTAGATGAGCAAGGAGGAACAGGCGTATGCTGCCAATCAACACACTCGCACCGGAATTTGAATTGTTGGATCAGAACGGCGAAGCCCGCCGCCTGTCGGACTATCGCGGGCAGAAGGTGATCCTGTACTTTTACCCCAAGGACATGACCTCCGGCTGCACCAAGCAGGCCTGCAGCTTCCGGGATCTGATGCCCCAGTTCCGGGAGAAGGGCGCCGTGATCCTGGGCGTGAGCCGGGACAGCGTGGCCTCCCACAAGAAGTTTGAGCAGACCCACGGCCTGCCCTTTTCCCTGCTGTCGGACCCGGAGCTGAACGTCATCCGGGCCTATGACGTCTGGAAGGAGAAGAAAAACTACGGCAAGGTCACGATGGGCGTGGTCCGCACCACCTATCTGATCAACGAGGCCGGGATGATCGTCAAAGCCTTCGACAAGGTGAGGGCCGGAGACAATCCCGGACAAATGTTGGAGGTACTGAAATGAACATTCTGATTTTGAACGGAAGCCCCAGAGCCCGAGGCGAGACCGCGGGCATGATTGAGGTCTTTCAGCAGGCGGCGGAGGCGCGGGGCCACAGCGTGCGGCGCTTTGACGTCTGCCGGATGAACGTCAAGGGCTGCCTGGCCTGCGAATACTGCCACGGCAAGGGTCAGGGCGTTTGCGTCCAGAAGGACGATATGCAGCAAATCAGCGAAGCCCTGCAAAGCACCGAACTGCTGGTGCTGGCGGCGCCCATCTACTACCACGGCATCTCCGGCCAGCTCAAATGCGTCATCGACCGCTTCTACGCGCCCCTCTACCCCAAAGCCCCGGAGCGCCTGAAAAAGGTGACCATGCTTCTGGCCTCCGGGGACCCGGAAATGTACGAGGGCGCCAAATTCTCCTACGACGGAGACTTCCTGGGCTACCTGCGCCTGGAGGGCTGCGGCATCTTCACCAACCACGACCCGGAGGTCCGGCAGAAGCTCCGGGCCCTGGCGGAAGCCCTGTAAAGAAACACAGAGGGCAGGTATTCAGCAGCCCCGTGTTCGACCACTGCAAGCAGATCATCGACGTGGGCATCCCCGCCTTCGTGTTTGAGGACGGCCGGGTTTCCATCGACCCGGCGGACGCGGGTCTCATCGAATACGGCAGCCCCAATGCCCGCTCCATCGAGGACCACAAGGCCGGAAGAAAGGGCTGCTGAAGCCCCGCGCTTCCATCAGAGCCTGGTCTTCCGGGAGGCAAACCGGATCATCTGCTTTATCCGGATATCTGTGAAAACGATGCGTTGGAATTCGAAACGCTGACGAGGATTGAGGTGATATTCCATGATATTCAAAACAGGAAACTGCTGGAGATGCTGCTATGACCCGGAAACCGGCCTGTACACAGCGGAGATCGGGGGCGGGCCCAATCATGATCTGTATGAGATCACAAAAGAGATCTTTGACCATGTGGACGATCCCGACGTGAAATGGCCCACAAGCCTGATCAGCAAGGGCCGCCATCTGTATATGGCGGTAGACGACCGCTGCGGCCCGCCCTACACGGTGGTACTGGATTCGGATTATCAGAAGCTCTGCCCCTGGGCGAAAACAAGGGTGTCCGGAACGCTCTGGGATGAGGACATGACGGACGCCGCCGTGGAGGTGTTCGCCAGCGAGGCCAAGAACCGCCCCCAGCGCCGCGCAAAAAAGGCGGCCCGGGAGAAACGGAACGCGGAAGAAGCCGCGGCGCAAAAAGAACACCAGACCGCAGAGTGACAGGGAACACAGAAGAAGATATCAGCATGGTAAAAGAAATCGTAAGGGACCCGATTTTTCTCGGGCGGAAATCGAGAGCGGCCACTGCGGAGGATCTGCCGATCGCGCAGGATCTGCTGGACACCCTGGCTGCGCACAGGGACGGCTGCGTCGGCATGGCGGCGAACATGATCGGACAGGCGGTGCGGATCATTGTCTTTGACAATGCGGGCACGGCTATGGCAATGCTCAATCCCGAGATCGTGAAGGCCTCCGGCCTGTATGAGACCGAGGAGGGCTGTCTGTCGCTGGAGGGCGTGCGCAAAACAAAGCGGTACCGCTCCATCAAGGTGCAGTACCAGAATAAAAACCTGCAAACCCGTCTGAAGACCTTTACCGGCTGGACGGCACAGATCATCCAGCATGAGATCGACCACTGCAACGGGATCCTGATCTGAGGAGCGGAACGCTTATGACGCGAAACGTAAAGCTGACGATTACAGAAAGCAACTGCAGATGCGCGTATCACAAGGCGGGAGACAGCTTTGTGGTGGGGGATCTGTGCCCGCCGCTGTGCCACGAGCTGTGGAACGTCGTCTATCCCTACGTCTTTGCCCTGCAAAACGGGGCGGCATTGGACTGCGGAGAGGGAAAGGCGAAAGCCTTTGACGCCAGATGCCCGGACGGCGGCAGGGTTTGCGTCCACGGGGAAGCGGTGGATCAGCTTCCCGATTGAAAAGCCAAATTGAAATAACGGAGAAATAACATGGAATACAGAAAGTATGGAGATACGATCTATCTCCGGCTGGACCGGGGAGATGAGATTATCAGCGGCATTCTGGACGTATGCAGGCGGGAGCAGCTTGGGTCCGCGATTTTCAGCGGGATCGGGGGCTGCAGCAGGGCGGAGATTCAGACCTTCCTGCCAGAGTCCGGACGCTTCGAAACTTGGACCCTGGCCGGGATGCTGGAGCTGGTCTCCCTGAACGGAAACGTAGTGACGGACGAGGCCGGGCAGTACTACCATCACACCCACGCGGTATTCTCTTATAAGGACGTCGCGGAGCACCGCATGGCGGCGGGGCACATGAAATCCATTACGGTCCTATATACTGCGGAGATCGAGCTGCGTCCCGTTCAAGGCGGCGAGATCAAACGCAAATATGATCCGGAAACCGGGACGGGCTTTTGGAGCTTTGCCCTCTGATCAAAGGACGTGAAAAACGAGAATAATCAAACGGAGGTAGGAACGTGGACCCTTTTGTGAACGAACAGGATTTTGCACTGCTCCGGGGAGACCGGGTCAGCTTCTCCGTATTGGACAGCATCCTGCGGGGCCCCTGCGCCATCCTTTGGAGCGATCACAGGCGGCTGATCCTCTGCCATTCGACGCAGCCTTACCCTGTTTGGATCTGGACGGCGGACGGCCTTACGGCGGCGGAAAAGGAACGCGCCTGGAGGCTGGCGGAGGAGGCAGTCCCCCTTTCCGGCGGCTATCGGCTCATGATGAAGTACGACCTGGCGGATTATTTTACAGAAGCCGCGCAAACTGCCGGACGAAACGCCGGGATCTCCAAGGAGCTGCTGTCCTACGACTGCCCGGCCCCCATACAGCCGACGCACCGGGCCGAGGGCGGTCTGCAGCCCTGCGAGCCGGGCGATCTGACGGAGGCGGCTGCTCTGCTGACCCGCTTCTATGCGGAGGTCGGAGAGCATCCCCTGCCGGAGCAGACGGTGCTGGAAAAAACCGCGCAGAAAATCGCGGACGGGGCGCTGTTCTTCTGGAAGGACCCGGCGGGACGGACTGCCGCCTGCTGCGGCTGGCGGCACAACGAAGGGCTGGCGACCATCACGGACGTCTACACCCTGCCGGAGTTTCGCAGAAGACATTACGCCCAGAATCTGGTCTATGAGCTGACAAAGCGGGCCGGGGAGGCGGGCTTTCTGCCCGTGCTCTATACCAACGCGAATTACCCGGCCTCCAACGCCTGCTATCAAAAGATCGGCTATCGGCTCCGGGGAAGGCTGTGTACGGTCTCGCTAAAGTAATATGAGCCCGGAAAACGGGATTTGCAAAGGAGAACAACCTCGGTTATTTTTTTCACAGAGAAGGACGCGAAACGAAGGCTCCGGGCCCTGTTTCCGTCCCAAATCAAAAACGGTCTGACCGGGGATCAGAGGTAGGAAAATGAAAAAGATCCTGTTCGTCTGCCACGGGAACATCTGCCGCAGTCCGATGGCGGAGTTTGTCCTGAAGGACATGGTGAAAAAGCGCGGCTTGGAAGGGCGGTATCAGATCGCTTCCGCCGCCACAAGCCGGGAGGAGATCGGAAACCCCGTCTATCCCCCCGCCCGGCGAAAGCTGGCGGAGCATGGAATCGTCTGCGCGGGGCATCAGGCCAGGCAGATGACGAGGTCCGATTACGACGATTACGATTGGATCGTCTGCATGGATCGGGCCAACGTGCGAAACGCTTCCCGGATCGCGGGCGGCGACCCGCGGAACAAGATCCGCCTTCTGCTGGACTTCACGGAGCGCACCGGCCAGGAGGTCGCAGATCCCTGGTACACCGGCGACTTTGAGGCGACCTGGCAGGACGTGCTTCAGGGCTGCGAAGGTCTGATCGAAAAAACGACGAGATCATGACCGTTTCCGATTTCGGAAAGCCGGTCATGATCTCGTGGAATGATTTGCATTTTTTTACTCTGCATCGCAGAAGCGCCGGATCGCCTCGGAGGCGAAGGCCGCTGTGCCGGGGCCGCCGGCCTTGTCGATGTTCTCGGTGAACGCGCCGCCGCTGCCGTACATTCTGCCGAGCTGGGCGAAGATCCGGTTCGTGCAGGTGTAGTAGTGCTCGGTGATGTAGTCCTGCACCCGGCGGGCCAGGGTCTGGGCCTCGGCGCTCGCGGGGTCTCCGTCCTTCATGGGGCCGAATTCCGCCAGCAGCGCCATCAGGCCGTCGCCGGTCTGCTTGATCTCGGCCAGGGGTTTCCCGGCGTTCCTCTGCTCGAACTCCTTGTATTCCGGCGTCGCGCCCCAGGTTTTTTTGGCCTGCGCCGCATATTCCTCTAACTTTTTCTGATCGAATGCTTCAAAATCCATCGTTTTCCCTCCTGTCTGCTTCACGGTCCGCGCCATGCGGATCAGATTGTCAAGCCGCTCCCGCTTCAGGGTCAAAAGCTCGATCTGCTGCTCCAGCGCCTTGTTCCGGTCAAAGGCCGGGTTTTCCAGGATGCTTTTGATCTCCTTGAGCGGGAACTCCAGCTCCCGGAACAGCAGAATCTGCTGCAGCCGCTCCAGCGCGGCGTCGCCGTACAGCCGATACCCGGCCTCGGTGTGCTGCGTGGGCGGCAGCAGCCCGATCTCATCGTAATACTGCAGCGCCCGGATGGAAACCCCGGTCAGCCTGCTGACCTCGTGAACCGTCATCATCGCAGCCCGCCTCCTCTCACACGTATTATAAACCATCACGCAGCGTGAGAGTCAAGTGTTTTTTATCCGATCAGCCATTCTTTTTTCACGCAGCCGGGGCGTTCCAAAACAGTTGATTTTTCCTCCGGCATCTTTTATAATATCGACAACTATCCCATCAAAGGAGCCTGAACCATGCTCGAATACCGCTATGACACCCAGCTTCTCATCGAGGGACACGGACTGGATGAGGACGAAATCTTTGACTATATATCCGGCCATTTTGCCGGCGACTCCCTGCTTGCAGTCGGGGACGAGGATCTGATCAAAATTCATTTCCACACCAACGAGCCCTGGAAGATCCTGGAATACGGCCGCTCCCTGGGCGAGATCTTCGACATTGTGGTCGAGGACATGGACCGCCAGTCCCGCGGTCTGAAGGGCTGATCGGAGGGGTACGATGCCGAAAACACTGGTTTTGGCTGAGAAGCCCTCGGTCGGCAAGGAGCTTGCCCGCGTCCTCGGCTGCCGCCGGGGCGGCGACGGCTATCTGGAGGGCGATCGCTACGTCGTCACCTGGGCCCTGGGCCATCTGGTGACGCTCGCAGACCCCGACGTCTACGACAAGAAGTTGGAAAAATGGAATATGGACGACCTGCCCATGCTGCCGGAAAAGATGAAGCTGGTCGTGATCCCGGAGACGGCGCGGCAGTACAAGGTCGTGGCCAACCTGATGAAGCGCGGAGACGTTTCCGATCTCGTGATCGCCACCGACGCCGGACGCGAGGGCGAGCTGGTGGCGCGCTGGATCATGGTCAAGGCGGGCTGGAACAAGCCCGCGCGGCGGCTTTGGATCTCCTCCCAGACCGACAAGGCCATCCGGGAGGGCTTCGCCAACCTGCGGCCCGCAAAGGATTACGACAATCTGTTCCGCTCCGCACAGGCGCGGTCTGAGGCCGACTGGCTGGTCGGTCTGAACGTGACCCGCGCCCTGACCTGCAAATTCAACGCCCAGCTCTCGGCGGGCCGCGTCCAGACGCCGACCCTGGCCTTGGTGGTCGAACGGGAGAACGAGATCCGCCGCTTCGTTCCCAGGCCCTACTACGGTCTCAAGGCGGAGCTTGCCGGCTTCCGCGCGACCTGGCACGACGAGAAGGGCAACGCCCACAGCTTTGACCGGGCGCGGATCGAGAAGCTCCTGGCGGCCTGCACGGGCAAGGAGGCCCAGATCACGCAGATCTCCAAGATGCGGAAGATGACGCCTCCGCCCGCAGCCTACGATCTGACGGAGCTCCAGCGCGACGCAAACAAGAAATACGCCTACTCCGCCAAGGAGACCCTGAACTGCATGCAGGCGCTCTATGAGCGGCACAAGGCCCTGACCTATCCCCGGACCGACAGCCGCTACATCTCCGACGACGTGGTCCCCACCCTCCCCGACCGCATCCGCGCCGTGGCTCAGGCCGAATACAAGGATCTGGCCCACGCCGTGCTCCGTCGGCGGCCGATGCAGACGAAGTATATCGTCAACAACGCCAAGGTCACGGATCACCACGCGATCATCCCCACCGAGGAGGCAGCCGAGCTCTACAACCTGACCGGCCCGGAACGCAACGTCTACGATCTGGTCGTGCGCCGCTTCCTGGCAGTCCTGCTTCCCCCCTTCGAATATGAAGAAATTCGTCTGACGCTCAAGATCGGCGATCAGACCTTTACGGCCTCCGGCAAGCGGGTCTTGGACCAGGGCTGGAAGGCGGCCTACAACCGGAGCTACGACGCCTTAGAGGACGAAGGCGACGCCGAGGAGGAGGAACAGAGCCTTCCCGATCTGCAGAAGGGTCAGCGCCTGCCGGTGAAGAAGCTCCGCCTCTCCGAGGGGCAGACCGCACCCCCGGCCCGCTACACCGAGGCCACCCTGCTGACCGCGATGGAGCATCCGCCGGTCAGCCAGGTCTCGGACAAGCAGCTCCGCCAGATCCTGCAGGAGACCTCCGGGCTCGGCACCCCGGCGACCCGGGCGGACATCATCGAAAAGCTCTTTTCCACCTTTTATATCGAGCGCTCCGGCAAGAGCCTGGTCCCCACCTCGAAGGGCATTCAGCTTGTCGATCTGGTGCCGCAGGAGCTGCGAAGCGCCGAGCTGACCGCCCGCTGGGAGGACCGTCTGGCCCGGATCGCCAAGGGTCAGGAGCGGGATTCCGCCTTCGTGGCAGAAATGCGGACCTACGCGACCCGGCTCGTGAAGGAGGTCAAGGCCAGCGACGCGACCTATACCCACGACAATCAGACCCGAAAGCCCTGCCCGAACTGCGGCAAGCTGCTTCTGCTGGTCAAGGACAAGCGCGGCGAGCTGCTGGTCTGCCCGGACCGCGACTGCGGCTTCCGCAGACGGACCACCCAGATCACGAACGCCCGATGCCCGAACTGCCACAAGAAATTAGAGCTCTGGGGCGAGGGCGACAAGCAGACCTTTGCCTGCGCCTGCGGCTACCGCGAGAAGCTCAGCGATTTTGAGGCCAGACGCAAGCGCGACGGCGCGGGCAAATCCGACGTCCGCCGCTATATGGCCCAGCAGGGGCAGAAAACCGAAGCCAACCCCGCCATGGCCGACGCCCTGGCAAAGTGGATGGCGATGAACGGGAAGAAATAGGAAGCAGGGATCAGGGCAATAACCTCCCCTGCAAAGGGGAGGATGAGCGTCCCGCAGGGACGCGGAGGAGGGGTAAGGTCGGACGAATGCCTTGTTTTCGAACATGCGCTCGTCGGCAGCTTACCCCTCCACCGGCTTCGCCGGTCCCCCTCCCCTTGTCAGGGGAGGTCTTGCGTGGTCGCTGTCCCCTGTCAATTCTCAATTCTCCCCTCTCATTTCTCAATTCCCCCCAAGGAGGTATCCCATGAACGTTCCATCCTATGCGTTGGACGCCGTTTCCAGGCTTCGTGCGGGCGGATATGCCGCCTTCCTGGTCGGCGGCTGCGTGCGCGATTCTCTGATGGGGCGTGTGCCGGGGGATTACGACGTTGCGACCTCCGCCCGGCCGGAGCAGACCGAGGCCGTCTTTGCGGGCGAACGCATCATCGAGACCGGTCTCAAGCACGGGACCGTCACCCTTCTGCTGGACGGGCATCCGGTGGAGATCACGACCTTCCGCACAGACGGCGCCTACTCTGACCACCGCCACCCGGACGAGGTCCGCTTTGCCGCGCAGATCGAGGACGACCTCGCCCGCCGGGATTTCACCGTCAACGCAATGGCCTGGAGCCCGGAGACCGGACTCGTGGACCCCTGCGGCGGGCAGGACGATCTCGCGCGAAAGCGCATCCGCTGCGTCGGAGACCCCGACCGCCGCTTTGACGAGGATGCTCTGCGCATCCTTCGCGCCCTGCGATTTGCTTCCGTCCTCGGCTTCGATCTCGACCCGGCCACCGCAGCCTCGGCCCTTGCAAAAAAGGATCTGCTGGAAGCAGTCAGCCGCGAACGGATCGCCGTGGAGCTGGTCAAGCTGGTCTGCGGCCCGGACGTGCGGCGGGTGGTCTGCGGCTTCTGGCCCATCCTCGCCGTGCCGGTGCCGGAGCTGGCCCCGATGGCGGGCTTCGACCAGCGGAGCAAATACCACTGCTACGACGTGCTGACCCACTGCGCCGTCGCCGCCGAGACCGTCCGTCCGGACCCGATCCTTCGCCTGGCCGCCCTCCTGCATGACTGCGGCAAGCCCGCCTGCTTTACGATGGATCGGGACGGAACCGGACACTTTTACGGCCACGGCCAGATCAGCGCCGACCTGACGAAGACGATTTTGACCCGTCTGCGCTTCGACAACGACACGATCCGCCGCGTGACGGACCTGGTGGCCCTCCACGACTACCCGCTCGATCCGGAGCCGGGCAAACCGCCCCGCGCGATCAAGCGCTTGCTGGGGAAGCTCGGAACGGAGGACTTCTTCCGTCTGCTTGCGCTCAAGCGGGCCGATTCCCTCGCCCACGATCCCGGATATCGGGCGCGCGCTGCGCTCTGCGACCGCGTGGAGGCGCTGACAAGGGAGCTTCTTGCCGAGCAGGCCTGCTTCCGGGTGAAGGATCTGGCTGTAAACGGCCGCGATCTGATCGCACTGGGCATCGACGAGGGTCCGGCGGTCGGTCGGACGCTGAACGCCCTGCTGGAGGCCGTGTTGGGCGAAGAAGTGCCGAACGAGCGCGACGCCCTTCTGGCGCTCGCGCGATCAGTTGACAGGTGACAGTTGACAATGGACAGGGGACAGCGACCAGTCGCCACACGACCGCGCAAAACCTCCCCTGACAAGGGGAGGGGGACCGGCGAAGCCGGTGGAGGGGTAGGCTGCCGATGAGCGTGTGTTCGAAAACAAGGCATTCGTCCAACGTTACCCCTCCTCCGCGTCCCTGCGGGACGCTCCTCCTCCCCTTAGCAGGGGAGGTCTTTGCGCTGACCCCTGCTCTGTGCCCTGCTCCCTGATCCCTGTTCCCTAATCCCTAATTAACGTTACCCCTCCTCCGCGTCCCTGCGGGACGCTCCTCCTCCCCTTAGCAGGGGAGGTCTTTGCGCTGATCCCTGCTCTGTGCCCTGCTCCCTGATCCCTGTTCCCTAATCCCTAATTATGGAAACCTCCCGTTTCGACCTGCTTTTCCACATCTCTCCTGTGGGTTTCTCCGGTTTCTGTGGAAACCTACAAATTTTTTCCCGAAACTCCCTGTTTTCGACAAGTTTTTCAGCCGCCGCCCCGATAAATCGGTGGAAAACCCGGTGGAAAATGTGGAGAACTTCTCCAAATCCGCAATCGCGCAATTGATTATTTGTGGATGTTATGTTTACCAAAATCTACCCCTTGTGGTTTCACCGGAAGAAGTTTCGATTTGTAATATATCCGTAAATATGCCGAACGTGGAAAAGATTGCCAGGCGCACGGCGCGCTTTTTGTCTGGCATTTTCGGAATCGGTCTGTTATAATGAGAACCGGAAAGCGGATCATCCCGGATGATTCGCCCCGATTGCGCTTATGACAATTCCTTTGAATCCTAAATCATTACGAGGTCCCGCCATGCTTGAATTACTCTCCCCTGCCGGTTCGATGGACGCGCTCCGGGCAGCCGTTCAGAACGGCGCGAACGCGGTCTATCTGGGCTCCGGTCAATTTAACGCACGACAGAACGCAAAGAATTTCTCGGTGGACGAGCTTGCGGACGCCGTGCGATATTGTCACGTGCGGGGCGTGGCGGTGCATCTGACGCTGAATACCCTGGTCACGGATCGGGAGCTTGAGGCTGCGGGCGAGACGATCGCCGCGGCAGTCCGGGCCGGCGTAGACGCCTTCATCGTTCAGGATCTCGGCATCGTCTCCCTGCTGCGCCAGATGGCCCCGGAGGTTCCGATCCACGCCTCCACGCAGATGAGCATCCACTCTCTGGAAGGCGTGCAGCAGGCTGCGGCGCTGGGCGTTTCGCGGGTCGTGCTGGCACGGGAGCTGAGCCGGGCGGACATCGCCTATATCTGCCGGAACAGCCCGGTGGAGATCGAGGTCTTCATCCACGGCGCGCTATGCATGTGCTATTCCGGTCAGTGCTACTTTTCCGCTGTGGTGGGCAGCCGCTCCGGCAACCGGGGTCAGTGCGCCCAGCCCTGCCGTCTGCCCTACGGCTACGGGCGGTTCGCGGAAAAATACCCCCTGAGCCTCAAGGACAACTGCCTGATCCCCTGGATGCGGGAGCTGGAGGAAATGGGCGTGGCCTCGGTGAAGATCGAGGGCCGGATGAAGCGGCCGGAGTACGTTGCCGTCACCACGCGGCTCTACCGCGCCGCCATCGACGGGCAGGCCATCTCCGCCTCCGACCTTGCCGATCTGCGCGACGCCTTCTCCCGCCAGGGCTTCACCCAGGGCTACTATACCGGTCAGATCGGGCCGGAGATGTTCGGCACCCGGCAGAAGGAAAAAGAAAACCGGGCGCTGATGCAGGCGGCCCGCGCAAGCTATGAAAATACGGAAAATCCCCTCGTTCCCGTCCGCTTCTACGCGGTGGTCTCCGCCGGGCGGAACGCCATGCTGGCCGTCCAGGACGACCAGGGCAATATCTGCAAGACCGAGGGACCGGTTCCCGAGGCGGCCTTGAAACGCCCGCTGACGCAGACGGATCTGGCCGCCCGGCTCGAGAAGACCGGCGGCACCCCCTATCGCTGCATCGAGACGAAGAGCGTGGTCGAGCCCGGGCTGACCCTCTCTGCGGCGGCCCTGAACGCGATGCGCCGGGAGGTCCTGACCCATCTGACCGCGATCCGCGGGCGGCGCGGCGAAAACCGCGAGCTCAACGGCTTCTCAACGGTCAAGACCGTGCAGGGTCCTGCCCGTCCGCCCCGCGTTACGGTCGGCGTTCTGAGCCCGGACCAGCTCACGCCGAAGCTGATCGCCCTCCGGCCCGTCCGGCTTTACGTCCCGCTCACGATGCTTGCGGACGACACGGACTGGATACAGTCCATCCGGCCGGAGACCGAGATCTGCGCGGTGATGCCCAGGGTCGTGATGGATCACGAGACCGAGCGCGTCCGCAAGCAGTTGGACGCCGCCTACGCTCTGGGCGTCCGGCGCTGCCTGGTGGGCAACCTGGGCCACGTCAGTCTGGCCCGGTCGCGCGGCTTCCAGGTCAGCGGCGACTACGGTTTGAACCTTTTCAACTCCCGGGCGATGAACGCAGCCCGGGGGCTGGGACTGGATTCGGTTACGGCGAGCTTTGAGCTGACCCTGCCCCGGGTCCGGGACCTCTCCAAGCCCCTGCCGACGGAGCTGCTGGCCTATGGCCGTCTGCCCCTGATGCTGACCGAAAACTGCATCATCAAGAACCGAACCGGTCACTGCGCCTGTCATACCGCGCAGACCAAGCTGATCGACCGCCGGGGCGAGGAGTTCCGCGTCCTGCCGGACCCCGGCACCTGCCGGAGCGTGATCTACAACGGCAAAAAGCTCTATCTGCTGGACAAGCAGACGGAGCTCCGCGGCATGGGTCTTTGGGCCATCCGCCTGCAGTTCACCACCGAGAATCCCCTGGAGGTGGATTCCGTTCTGGCCGGTCTGCGCGGCGGCGCGGTCTTCGATCCCGGCTCCTGCACGCGCGGGCTGTCCTACCGCGGCGTGGAATAAGCTCGCAGCGCGAGCCCGGCCCGCCCCGATCCGGGGCAGGCCGGGTTTTCACGAAAAAAGCAGAAAAATCGGTGAAAAAAACCGGTTTTCCCTCTTGACAAGGCCGGAGCGATCCGCTATAATAGCTCCGCAAAACAAAGAAGGTCGGTTGCGCCGCCTCACCTCACGCCCCTGGCAAAGAGGTTCACACAGCGAATCCCGGAGGGTCCGGGGGTATGTGCGGGTGCAGTCGGCATCCGCATTGTTGTATTTTTTGGAGGTGTTTTCGATCGCTAAATTAACCCATCAGCTCAACGAGGAGATTCAGGACAAGGAACTCCGTGTCATCGGCCCCGACGGCGCACAGCTCGGCATCATGTCCAGCAAGGCCGCGTTGGATCTCGCTGCAGAACAGGAGCTGGATCTGGTCAAGATCTCGCCCACTGCGAATCCTCCCGTCTGCAAGATCATGGACTATGGCAAATTCCGCTTCGACCAGATGAAGAAGGAAAAGGAATCCCGCAAGAATCAGCGTGTTGTGGAAGTCAAGGAAATCCGCATGTCTCCGAACATCGACACCAACGACCTCAACACCAAAATGAAGAATGCGATCAAGTTCCTGAGCGACGGCAACCGCGTCAAGGTCAGCGTCCGTTTCCGCGGGCGTGAAATGACCCACACCAATCTTGGTGAGCAGCTGCTGAACCAGTTTGCTGAGGGCTGTTCGGAGGTCGCAAACCTGGAGAAAAACCCGAAGATGGAGGGCCGGTTCATGTTTATGTTCCTGTCCCCCAAGGCGGAAAACAAGAAATAAGCCAACTTTCTTAGAATAACCGAAAAAGGAGAACCAACTATGCCGAAACTGAAGACCCATAGCGGTGCCAAGAAGAGATTCAATCTCACCAAGACGGGCAAGATCAAGAGAGCACACGCGTTCAAGAGCCATATCCTCACCAAGAAGACCACCAAGCGTACGCGTCGTCTGAGAACCACGACCTACGCCGACGTCACCAACCAGGAAGCCATCAAAAAGATGATTCCTTACAAGTAAGAGATAGGAGGATATACAAATGGCACGTGTTAAAGGCGCAATGATGACGCGCAAGAGAAGAAATAAGACCCTGCGGCTTGCCAAGTCCTACTGGGGCTCCAAGTCCACCCACTTCAAGATGGCCAAGCAGGCTGTCAAGAAGTCCGGCACCTATGCCTACGTCGGCCGCAAGCTGAAGAAGCGTGACTTCCGCCGTCTGTGGATCACCCGTATCTCCGCTGCTGTCAAGCCCTACGGCATGAACTACAGCTGGTTCATGTACGGCCTGAAGCAGGCCGGCATCGAGATGAACCGCAAGGCTCTGTCCGAGATGGCCATCGCCGACCCCAAGGCCTTCGAGACCCTCGTCGAGACTGCCAA
>JAEEGI010008245.1_pt1 | contig 23069 bp, 18 predicted proteins | sample 8958751 | NCBI WGS metagenome assembly JAEEGI01 (sample SAMN16246545, study PRJNA631951) | gut metagenome | biome: gut microbiome; feature: rumen; material: KS-attached | host: Bos | place: Iran: Karaj | collected 2018-10 | reverse complement strand
TTTTTTTTAATTTATATAAAATATAAAATTTATGGGGATTGGGGATTGGGCCCAATCCCCAATCCCCATCCCCAATCCCCAAAAAACTGAAAAAAATTAAAAATATTATAAAATGATTTAAAATCAATTTAATTTAAATAAAATTAATTAATTAAAATATATTTTTTAAATAATATAAATTAAAAGAAAGATTTCAATTATTTTCCTTAATCAAAATTGTTAATGTTTTTATAAATTTGTTTAAAATTGCAGTTCCATCATAATAAGTTCTTTTATCAATATCCATAGATAAAAAAGTTTTAAAAATCAATCCTTGAGTGATTTTATCTTCATTTTCTTCAGTAATTTTAATAATTATATCAATAAATTCTTGAAAAACTTTTTGTTCTTCCTCATCACCGAAACAAGAAAAAGAAAATCCAATATTAGAAAAAATACAAGCAATAAATTGTATTAAAAACTTCATAAAAACATTACAACCAAAAGCTCCACAACCCCATTTTCCAGTTGAGCAAAAATCAAATTTATAATTTAAAATATCACTATTATTTCCTTGTAAGCCAGTTAAAAATTTAATTAACTCTCTTAAACTGTAAATAGGATTAATTTCAAATTTATAATTATTATTATAGTTAGGATAAGCATCAACAGCAATCATAAGTGATTTAAAAGAATTATTTTCATATGATTTATCAATATTACAACCTCCAAATTTTACTCTGGAACCATAACCAATTGATTTTGAAATTATTTCAAAACCTGACATTGAAATAGATTGAATATTATTCATTCTTTTTACAAAAGCTCTTGCTATTAAAATTTCAGGACAAATTAATAATAATATTTCTTCTTGAACATTACCATAGTGCATACATCCTCCTCCTAAATATGAATTTGCAAAATTTGTTATTATTGAATTTTCTTCATCCGTTATTGAATCTGTATGTATTTTTATTTTTGTTTGTAAATATTCCACAGTTATTTTTTCATTTTTATTTGAAAATAGATTTTCTATTTCTTTTAAATATTTGTTGTTTTCACTATACATTTTATTTAAATTCAATTCTTTATTTAATTCATCACATAAAACATCATTATCAATTTTTTTTTCTTCAAAACTCTTGTTATATAAAATTGGATTAAATTCATTTAAATATATTTTTAAAATACTATTTATTTCATTATTACAATCAATTTCAAGTTCATTTTTGAAATCATAGATTTCATTAAATTTATCATTATAACTTTTTAATTTCTCTAAAATACTTTCTTTTGATAACATAAAATTTGCATGATCCACTATTTTTAATTTTTTTGAAACTCCCATTCTAATTCCAATTTTAATAAAATATCTTATTATAAATAAAAGTTTTTGAATAAAAATTTTATCATTGTTCATTAAATAATATTCAAAAGATAAATCTGGAAATTGATCATACCCCAAATTTCTTAATTCTTCTTTTCTTCCTTGATTAAAATTTCCAAACATATTTAAAAAAAAAGTTGCAAGAATTGAAGCACCTTCAAATTGAGTTAATTTTATAATTTCTTTAATATGATCCGTTAAAATTGGAATTTCATTTTTTATTTCTTTTGATGATAAAGCCAATGATTGAATTATTGGTAAAGTAAATTCTATTATTGGTTCTTTTCCATATAATTCAATTAATTTTTTTATATTTGGAATTTTTTTATATTTTGAGTCTAAACAAAATAATTCATTATAATCTTTTTCTGTATATTTTCTTTTTAATAATTTTTCTGCTTTTTCCCATTTATTTGAGTTCCAAATCCCTAAATAATATGATATATTATTTTTTGAAGTTTCATTATTATTTTTTGGTTCCATATTTTAATGATTTTTATTTTAATTTATTATCAATATATTATTTTTTTATTTTATGAACATATCCTTTAATATTTTATTTTACCTTTTTTTATTTTGTCAAAATTATATGACAACCATAATTTAAATAATATAAAAAAAAATAATTAAAAAACACTAATGATACATTTAACATTGAAATCCTATATTTAAATATTTATTGTTCAAAAAATATAAATTAAACATTTATAATATATTAGAATTTAATTCATTTTATAATTTACAAAAATTTCGTATAAAAATCTATAAATGAATTTGAATTATCTTTTAAATTCGAATTTTCTTTTTTCTTATTTTCATCATTTCTTAAATAAACAAATACTTTTACAGTTTTCTGAAAATTAACAATTCTTTTTAAATTTTTTTTTATATTTTTTAAAGAACTTTCAGAAGAAGTATCAGTTTTTTCACTAGTAATACTTCCTTCTTTTTCATCATTAATTTCATTGTCAAAATCAAAATTTAATTTTCTTTTTAATTTTCCTATTACAAAAAATTTATCATTTAAAGTATTTTTAGAATTTATTTTTTCTCTTATTTTTTTCTTATCATATAAACTTGCTTTTAATTTAATTTCTTTTTTTGATTCAATATCAATATGATGATTTAAATTTAAATCATCTTTCTCTATTTTTATTGGAGTTGATTTAATTAAATTTTTTTCTTCTATTTTTAAAGCATTATCACTATTATTAGTATTTAAAATATTTTTTTTTGGAGTCAAATTTTTAATGTTTTTTTCTGATTTACTTTTATTCAATTCAATAGTTTTATTATCAATTGTATTAATTTCTTCAGTTAAAACTTTTGAATTTGAATTTTCAAATTTTAATATTTTTTTTTTAGGAAAAGAATCAGAACTATAATTTCTTTTAGTTTTATTATTTTTAGGAGAAGCATTATTAGCATTATTAGATAAATATGTTGAAGAAGAAATTTCATTTGATTCAATTTTATCAGGACAATTTTGTTTATGAATAGGAAATACATTTTTACTACTAATATGATTTGGATTATAAGGACATTGAAAGTAATATTTATTCAAATATTTCTTATTTTTACATGATTTTAAATGTTCTTCAATATTTTTGATTTGAATACCACATAATAACGGACAAAATACGCTAAACATTGACATTTATTTAATTTTTTAAAATTTGATTTAAATTTTTTAATATTTAAATAAATGAATCAGAAAAGCAAATAAGAAAATTTTTGTTATTATTTAAAAAACAAATCATTCATAAAAAATATAGTTTATTATTATAATATTTTGTTAATCTCTCTATTTTCTCTTTTGTTTGATTGATAATAAAAAGAATCTTTTAATTATTTCATGATTAAAAATTTCATTAATTAACTAAAGTATTAATTAAAATATGTTCAATAAATAATTTCAAATTATTTCTTTCTTTTTAATATTATTTTAAGAACTTTGTTTTTTAAAGAATTATTGAATTATTTTTCATTCATTATTATATTCAATGGAAATTATTTTTTTTGAGTAATTAATTAAATGACACAAATAGAGAAAAATGGAAAAAAAAATACTTCTTTCATTTATAATCAACATAATAACAATAATTTTAGCATTTACTTCATTAACTCCTGAAATAATTAAAAGTTTAAATAAAAATTATATGTATCAAAACTTTTTTGGATTTTTCAGATTTTTTACAAATGATGGAAATATATATTCAACAATAGTTTCTTGTATTTTATTATCATATCAAATTACAGTATTGTTTTTTAACCTAAATTCAAATATTTTAAAAAATAATTATATATATTTATTATGCTTAGGTTCTTCAGTATCAGAAATTATTATTTTATTAGTAGTTTTATTTTTATTATTACCTCATTTTGGTCTTTCAATTATTACTCCTTATGAAATGATTAATTTACACCTTTTAATTCCCATTTTAATAACTTTTAGATTTATATTTTTAGATAAAAAACAAAATAATATTTCTATATTAAAATCATTATATGGAACTATTCCTATTTCAATATATGGATTAATTATTTTTTTCTTAGTTGTTTTTAAAGTTTTTACCAAAGAAAACAATAAAATTCCATATCCTTTCTTTGAAATTTACACTAATTCATGGTATTTTTCTTTTTTATCTATTGGAGGAATTGTCAGTGCTACTTTTGGATTGTGTATTTTATTAAATTATTTAAACGAAAAATTAAATGATAAATTGTTTGGATATGAAACAATTAGATTAATTTCTGATGTTACTGATGATATATGATGATTTAATTATTTTTAATATGATAAAATTAAATTATTCTATTTTTAGTTATAAAATTTTGTTTTTTCCCGAATTTCAAATTTAAATTGATTATATATTTTATTTTTATATTAATTAAATCCAGAATTCTAATGAATTTAGAAAATATATTTTCTTTATATATTCTATATTAAAACATATGTTTTCTTCTTTTTAAGTAAATATTCATTCTAATTTCATTTGATTTTTCCTTAAAAAATTTGAAATTTAAAGAAAGTTTTACATTAAAACTTCTTTTAAAAATTGTTGTTTAAAAGTAAAAATTCTAAATATAAATTTGATTTTTTTTCATTATTAAAAAAAAAATAATATTGGTTAATTCAATTAAATTAAATTCAGATAGTATAACATGAATAATATAATGAAAATAATTAAATATCATTAACTTATTATAAAAAAAAATTAAATAAAACATTTTTTAATAATCAATCTATTTTATATTTCATTTATTCTACTTTGCTATCATCACCAATATTAAGTTTTTTCAAATCTTCTTCAGAAAAATAGTGTTTAATATTTTGGTTTAAATGATTACAAGCATCACAAATAGAATCAAATTTACAGATATTTTCATTAACAAAGTAATTATTATTTTTTTTTATTTTTTTTTTATATTTACAATAACAGACAAATTTTCCATTAAAACATCTTGTTGCTCTTCCAGCACAATTAATTAAATTATATTGTTTTAACAAATGATATTGTTTATTTATTGTCATACAATTAGGACATAAACATAAACTTGGTTCACAATAATGAACCTCACAACCGCAATTAAAATTTGTTTTTTTTCCACAATAATATAAATGCATGAAATCATTTAACATTTTGTCATTTGGAGGATTTATTTCAATTATTTTTGATGAAATCTTTTCATCTTGATTTATTTTTGTTGAAGTAAATTCAGAATCATTTTTTGCTCTTTCTAATAAATTTAAAAAAGGATATGCTTGACTTGAATTTTCAAAAGCTTTTCCTTCTTCTTTATTGTTATTTTGATAATTTTTTAGTTTTATATATATATCCTCTATTTTTTTTCTTTCTGTTTTTAATTGAGAAATCTCATTTTCAGAACTTTGAAGAAAATCTTTATTGTTTTTTTTTAAACTTAATGTTTCAATTAAATATTCTTTATGAGTATTTTCATCAATATGATTGATAAATTTAAGCTCATTTTCAAAAATCCCTTCACAAATTTTACATTTGATTTTTCTACAAAACATCTTATGTTCTTTTAATTTTTGGATTGTCAATTCTTCATTACAATTTTCACATTTCTTCATCGTTAGTTTAATTAAATTATTTAATCCTTCATTTGGAATATATGAAAAATGACAATGACAACCTGGACACTCTTTTTTCTTTTTTAAAGAATCATCGGCACATCCTTTACAATATAAATTTTTGCAGAAAATACATTCAACTGGATATTTAGCTATTTCTTGGCATATTAGGCAACTAAAAAGCTTTTTTTTCAATAACATTTTTTTTAAATGATAAAAAGATAGTATATAAAATTAAATTAAATTTTTTTTTTTTAATGTTTGAAAGAGCGACAGACCTTTAATGATTATTTCATTATTTGGAGCTTTATTCTTTCTTTTTATTTTGCATATCTCATCTCTTTATATTTCATTGTCATTTAAAAAACATAAAGTTTATTAATATGCTTTTATTTAGGTTATTAATATTTAAAAAAGATTAATTATTATATAAAACAAATTTTTTATGGTCATGTATTCTCAGAAAAAAATTTTTTGTTTATAAATTATTAAATCATAAATTTAATTAAAACAAAAGAAAATAATTTAAAGTTAATTTTAATTTATTAAATATACATCATATCCTCTAAAATTTATATTATTATTTAACAAGTAAATATTCAAAAATACACTTTATTTTTTCATGATTATTTAGATTAAAATATTCTTAAATTTTCCCAAATTATATATTTTCGGATTGATCTTTGTTTATTAATATTTCTTCGTTTTTTTGATTATTTTTCCTATTTTCATCTGTGCTTTCGTCTTGAATTAATTGATTTATTTTATCTTCTTCATTTAAATTATCCATTAATTTATTATTATTTTTTATATTTAATTGAGAATCATCAGTTTTATTTTAATTTTTTGCATTATTATTAATTAATTCATTAGAAATATCATTTTTTTTTTCTCCAAAATTATATTCTTTATCATTATCATCTTTTATATATTTTTTTTTTTCATAATCTCCTATTTTTATATTTTTATTTTCTTTTACATTTTTTCTATTAATATTTTTATTTTCTTCAGAAATCATAATTTCAACATTTTTATTTTCATTATCATTAATTATTTGATTACCATTTTCACTAGTAATAGAATAATCACTATTATCATCTTTTTTATTTTCTTCACTTTCTTCATTATCTTCATTATTTGGATCTTTAAATTTTATAAGGTATAAACCTTTTAATCTTTGAATTTCTTCTGGTGGAATATAATTTGGAACTTCATTTCTTTCTAGTTTTTGTCCTGTTAATCTTTCATATAAATCAAAATATTTTTGTTTTTCTTCTTTTGTTGCTGATCTTTTCATTTTTAATGTTAACATTCTTGATTCTATTCTTTCTTTTGCTGTAGTACAACCCATAAATTTAATTAAAAAAAATTAACGCAATTCATTTTATTTTTGATAAATTTAAAATGTTAAAGATAATCTTTTCTTTATTTTATAAAATCCTTTTTATAATCAATCAATTTTAGTTAAACGTTTTATATATTTATTCGTCACCAAACGTAAAAAATATAGATAATGTTTTATTAATGAATTTGATATGAGAGATAATATTTCCTGATAATACTTTTGAAAAAAAATTAAATATTAATAAATTTTTTATTAAGTATTTTCTTTATTCAAAATGTAGAAAAAACTAAGTAAAAATTTTAAAATGTAATTTTCTTTATAATAATATAAATGATCATCTGATAATTTTCAAATTAATATTTTTTAAACATTAATAATATAAAATAAACAATTATGGAATTGAAAATAATAATAATTTTTTGGAAAAAGTATACTATTAAAGTTTAAGAATAAAAAAGTGTAAAAAAAAAAATTTTTCGAGATATTAAAAAATGGAAAAAAAATAGAACAAAAAAATACTTAATAAAAAAAAACAATAGTAACTTTAAAGATTAATCAAATAAGACAATTACAAAAGTAATATGCGAAATAATTTTTTTTAGAGTATAAGAAAAATTGATATTTATTTGATATGCTTTTCTTGTTATTGAAATGAGGAAAATATATTATTAAAAATAAATGATTATAACACTTGAAATTCGAAGTTTATTTCTCTCTTTTTTTAAAATACTTTATATTTATAATTTAAATATTAATATTATTTATGAAAATATTTCTTATTTTTAAGAGATATTTAAATTAGTATTTTTTCTTTTATTTATTTCTAATATTATATTTATTTAATCTATGAAATAATTTTTAAATTTCATTTTTTCTAAATCACCCTCTTCTATATTATCTTCTATTATTTTAATTAATTTTAAGCATTTTTTATCAAAATCGGATTTATTTTGGTTTAAAATTAAATTACATATATCATTTATATTATAAAAAGTAAACGTTCTAAATAAAGTTGATTTAAAATTGTTTACAAAATAATCAAAATCCTTTATAAAAGAACTATTAATTAAAATCTTAAAATTTTGTTTTATTTTTTCTAATTCCCTAATAATAAATTCATTTTTAACAAAATCTTCACTTAAATTTTTGTCTTTTTGAATTGTGTGAGTGAAGCAATGTTTTTTATTAGGTCTTTTTATTGTTTTATATTCATTTTTTTTTTTTAATGAATCTATAATAAAATCAATGAATTCAAAAAAACTATTCATTAATTTTTCTAAACCACAGTGTATTTGTAATAATTTATAAGTGATAATATCTAATTTGAGACAATCATTAAATTTTTTTGAGAAAAATGTAATTTCATATAGTTTATTTGTTTTAAAGTAACTTAATATATCAATTATACAATTAATTTTAATAGATTTAAATTTTTTTTCTATATTACTTTGTTCGTCCTTTTTTTTGTCTTCACAAATGTTATTGGGTATAAAAGACTCTGGTTCAATTAATAAAGATTTATAATCACTTTGTAAATTACAATCAAATTTTAACTTTGAAAACTTCTCATCTCTATTACCCATTATTTATTTAATTGAAAATTTATAGAGGATTTTTTATTTATTTTTAATCTATTTTTTAAATAAGAGTTAATTAAAGTATATAATAATATAAAGTATTTTCCTTTGTATACAAAAATTTAAATTACTTTTTAGATAAATAAAAAAGATTATTATGAATTTTTTAATACAGGTAAAAATCATTTATAAAGGTAAAAAAATATTATATTTGTAAATTGCAATTTTTATATTTTATTTCTTAGTTTTTTTCTATTTATTTTACTAAATTTTTCATGATACATTCAACAAAAAGTAATTAATATCAATTAAAGAATTAATTATTATAAATTTATATTAAATTTAATTTGTATTGAATTCTTATTTAAATTTATAAAAATTAGAAAAATTCAATGTTAACATTTATAAATAAAACATAAACTTCAAAACCATCAAAAATATAAACAACAAGAAAAAAAAATTAAGAAATAAAAAAAAATAAAAAAAAAAATTTTTACTTGAAAAAAAATAAACATTTAATTTCCAATACTTTGAGAAATCATAAAAGAATGATTAGTTAATTGTAACAAATTTTCAAAAAATTCAGCATCAGTAGAACCTCTTTCAACACATTTTAATCCTTCACTGGCACAATATAAATAAACATTTTGCATAACATGTCCAGCATCTAATAAAGCACATTCTCTTTTTTTAATAGGATTAGCATCTAACATATCATCAAAATGAGGATTTCCAGTTCTTTTTTTTTTATCAGCAAAAACTAAAATATTTAAAAAAGCATTTTTAGCAAAATCTTGCATTCCAACTTTATCAGTATAATCACCTTTAACAACAAGATTTAATTCATTTTTAATTGAATCATATTTATAAATTCCTTCTGAAAATAATGCATATATTTCTAAAGGAAATAATGCTACTGCACTTGCTACTGTTTTTAATTTATTGTTTTCTCCATGACTTTGACCATATGCTACCCACATTATTTCTGATAGTTGTTTTAATGTTAATTTTTTAGAATTTTTTACAAAATCTCTACTTGATTTTCTTAAGTTAAATGCTGACATTAATTTTATTCCACCATTTAAATCTGGAGGAAGTAATTTTATTGTGTCAGTAAATGTTATTTCTTCCATTTTTTTTTTAGGTTTTATATAAATTTTTTAATGTTTTTTTTCCTTTGTAAATGGAATATAATTTTTAATGGTTAAAATGTTTTATGTTAAAAATATTAAATAAAAAAAGGAAATTTGAATTTAAATAATTTTATTGTTCAATATTATATTATTAAGTACATAAAGTCCCTTAAAAAAACAGATGAATATTTTTTATAAAAAATAATAAATATAAAATAATTCAAATTATCAACAATCATTTATTTGTAATTAAAAATAAATTAGTTTATTTTGAATAAATTGATAATTAAAATTTTTTTATGAAATAAGATAAAAATCTAATCATAATTGATTTTTAAGTATTTATGAAAATCAAAATTCAATTATTAGATTTAATTTTTTTCTTACTATAAAAAATGTTTAATATTTTTTAAAAATATTAAATATATAAAAAATTATAACATTTTTCTTTTTTAATATAATAAAAAATCCAAAAAAATTCTAAAAAAATTAAATATATTTACTAACTAATTTATTCATTTAACATAAGAAAATGAATTCTCATATCATAAGAATCTTTAATTGGCATAGGGCATATAATACAATAATTTATAATTTTAGTAAGTAATTCATCAACAGCAATATTTTCATATTTTTTAATTAAATTCCAAACAGCATCTTCTTCTTTTTCAATAGGACATTCAACAAAATAATAATTTTTATTTTTAAATTCTTTAAAAAAAGTTTCAATAGTATTATTTACTATATCATCATCAGCACCTGGAGTTGCATAAATATTCATTAAACCTTCTCTAAATTGATAATAAAAATTATTATTATAAAGTAAAGCATTTGGCTTATTTGGAGAATTATTTGCATTTATTAATATATTACTTATACTTTCATCATTTGTTTGATTAATATAGTTTTGAGGATATAATCTTATATTATTGAATAATTCAAATATCTGATTTGTTTTTTCATCACTTATTTCATAAACCTCACTTTCTAAATTTTCAAAAGATTTTTCATTCCAATAAGGAGGATTATGTTTATTTTTTTTTTCATTATTGTTATCATCTATATTTTCTTTATTTATTGAATGTTCTAAATTATCATTTCGTTCCTCAAAACCTTCATTTTCATCTTTTGCTTCTTCAATAGATCTTTCTTTATCATAATTTTTTTGTTTTTTTATATCTATTTTTTCATTGTCATTACTTAATATATCTTCAAATATTTTTCTTTTTTCTGATACCAAATCATTTGAAAATGTACTTCCCTCTTTAAATTTATTGCAATAATTGTTTTCTAAAGGAATTTCTTTATGATCAGTTTCATCTATTCTTCCTCTACAACAGTAAGAACCTTGACCCATTTTTAATTGTTAATCAATTTAAATTTTATTCTAAAATAAAAATTGAATTATATTTTTACTTAAATATAAATAATATTTTCTAATAATAATAATATTTATAAAGAAATTTTTAATTTAAAAGAAAATACATTAAAAAAAAACAAATTGAATATAATTAAAGCCTTGAATAAAAAAATATAAATATTAAAATTCAAATAATAAATAAGAAAGTATAAATAAATTAATTTTTTTTTAATTCAAATCATTTTTACAAATAGAGAAATATATAATTAAATGACTATTATATTGTCATAATGATAAATAAAGAAAGAAAATTAAATATTAAATTTGATTTTTAGAATTAAATTTTATCAAAAAAATATTAAATATAATTTCATATTTATTTTTCAATTTTTAAATGTTTAATAATAAAATATGTTAAAGAATATTATGAAAATTATCTATTAATTTTCATATTCTTTTATTTTTCAATTAATTATTATAATAATATTTTATTATTAATTATTTTTATTTAGATTGTTAGATAAGTTAAAGAGATATATAAAAGAAAAAAATTTAAATTGAAATTATTTTTCTTCAGTTATTACTGCCATTGGTGGTTTCCTTGATTTACTTCTTTTTTCCTTTTTTTCAATTTCAATATATTTATAAGGATTATTTAATTCTCCTAAAATAAATTGAGGCCAATTATCTTTTGGTATATTTTGTTTTTTACATTCTTCCCAAATAAATTTTTGATTTATTTTTTGCCCTTTATGAGTAGAATGTAATTTTTCAAATTTAATTTTTAAAACTTCCATAAAAAATTGTTTTTTATCTTTTTTTTCATCACCATTATAAGTATAATTTCCATTAATATTATCATCATTGATTAAAATATTGTTATTATTATTTAAATTATTTATTTCATATCTATTATATTTATTTTCATCTTTTAAACCATTTAATAATACATTATCATTACTTATTTTAAAATTACTATAATTATTATTATGAGTATTTCCTAGAAAACTTCCTTCATATCCACTTATATTTGACATTGAAGTATTTATACTTAAGATATTAGAATTATTTTCTACATCAGAAACAATTTCATTAACTTTAATATAATTATTATTTTCTTTATCAGAGAAAACAGAATTTGAATCTTCATTCTTTTTTTCAGATATAATAGAATTAGATAAATTTCTATTTAATATTTTTGGTCTATTTGCAGGACCTGCACTTTTTCTTAAGTTTTTAACTTTAGTTTTTTCAAATTCTTTTTCTTTATTAATTTTTTCTAATTGTTGAATTTTTAATTTTAAATCTTCTTCATATTTTAATTGCCCAGATTTATTATTATTACTTTTTCTAGAATTCATTTCATTTTTATAAGCATTTTTAAATATTTTTAATTTCTCATTTACTAAAAGTTTAGTTCTATCAATTAAAATTAAATCTGAAATATTATCTTTATATTTAATAGATATATTTTCTAAATTCTTAATAACTTTTTTAAACTCTTTAATAGTAGGAATATCAATTTTTTGTAATTGAATAACTTCTTTAATATATTCTAATAAAATAGTAGCTAAATATTGTATTTCAGTATCATTTATTCCTTTATTATTATTTAAAATAGAAGAAAGATGTTCTTTTAATTTTTTTAGTTTATAATCAATAGAATATAATTCATAATTTGAGCTTTCAGTTTTCATTATTTCTTCAGAAACTTTAATACAAGTTAAAGAATGATTTTCAATTTCATCAAATGAAATTAAATTTCCACAATTCATACAAGGAATTGACATTAAAATATTATTATCATCTGGTTTTGCTGGCTTAGGAATTGATTTTTCCTTAAAATGATTATTTGAATTTTCAAAATTTATTTTTTCAGGTTTTTGAAAATTAATTTTCCTTTGTTGAGTTTTTAAAGGAGTATTATTTATTGATGATGTTCTAAAATTATTTCCTTTATTTTCATTTTTTAATTTATATTCTGAAAGAGCATTTATTGCTTTTTCTTTAAATATATTTTTCTCATTTATGATTTTACTATTATTTTCATTTTTATTTAAATTTATTTTTCTAAGGTCATTTTCATTATTTATTATTGTTGGATTTGGATTTTTTAATACATTTGATATTATATTTTCTAAATCTTTTTTATTTGAATTTTCTTGGTTTTGGAAATAAATATTTTTATCATAATTTATTCTTATTATATTTTTCTTTTTTGGAGGCTCTAAAATTTTGTCTTCATCAATTTCAAATATAGAACGAATTAATTTTGCTTTTTTTGAGTCTCTTTTATGTGATTTTGGTTTATTAGATTCTGATGATGTGGTTGAATTCATTTTTTTCTGTTTTAATAATTAAATTTTTTTTTATATTTTATGACTGTTTTCATTTTATTTTAAATTTAATTAAAAAATAATTAACTTTAAATAATTAATATATAATATTTAAATAATAATCTTAATACTCTAACTATAATTCTTCTTCTTGAGTATAAACCAAAGATAAATCTTTAAAAGAATTATTATTATTGTTAGGATAAATAGTTGTAGGAATATTTTCTTGATAATTTATTAATTTTTTAGTATTTTGAAGTAAAATTACATAATTAATATGAAGTTCTTCAACAGATTCTATAATTTTGATATTGCTTTTATTATTATTTACATGATTTTCTTCAAAAGTATTATTTGTTCCAGTTGTAAATGTATTTATTGATTTTGTATTATCTTTTATTTTTTGTGTATTACTATATTTTATATTAATAACTTTTTCACTTGATTTATTTTTACTCTTTAAATTCATATAGTTATTTATATATGATGAATAATTCGATGAATTATTATTTGAATTTTTTGAGGGTGATATAGAATAATTAATTGGCCTATAACTTCCTGTTGAATAATCTTTTCTAATTAAATTTAAATTGTCATTTTTATTTAATTGTATATAATTATTATTATTTACTTTTACTTTTTTATATACTAGGTTTTGATTTATTTTTTTATTTAAACTATCTATTGATGTTCTTGGAGTATAATCAAAGAAAAAATCATTAGAATTTTCTTTCTTTAAATTATCATTATTATTATATTGTTTTTTATTATTATATGATTCAATATATGATTTTGTTATAATTTCATTATTAATTTTATAATTGTGATTTGTACTGTGAGAATGATTATGAAGAAGTTCTCTATATTTTTTCTTACTTTCTAAATATATTGATTTCATTTCATTAATATTATTTTGAGTTTCTTCTTGATTTTTATTATTTTTATTTTCAATTTTATTTTCTTTATTTGAAAAATATTTATTTTTTAATAAATTCATTGATGAATAATAATTATAATTGGAATGATAACTATTATAATTTTGATTATGATTATTTTTACTATTATAAGAAGGATTATTATTATTAAATGATTGAGTTTTATTTAAATCAAGATAAATTTCAGGTCTGTTTCCTATAAAAGAACCTTTATAATTATTTATATTTGATTCATAATTTTCTTTTTGAATTTCACTTGATGATCTACTAAAATTTTTTTTATGAAATTTTCCACTTAGTAAGTAACTTTGCATTTGAAAATTTTTTTCTAAATTTCTAAAATTATTATCATTATTGATATTATATAAATCATTTGTATTATCATTGGCACTTTTATTTAAAAAATTATAATAATATTTTACATAAGAGTTTGATTTATCTTCATAATTTAAATAATTATTAGATGAACTTTGCCTATTTAAAAATTTATTATTTTCTTTAGAAAAATAATTATTCGAATTTTTTTGAATATTATTACAATTTTTAAGTCTTTCTCTTGGCCAATATCTATCTGTATTTGCAAAAATATTTTCTTTAAAGTCATTATTATTTAAAGTATTATTATTATTTGTTTCATTTGATATTGAAATCTCATTTGTTTTTTCTGAATTATATTTCAAAAAATTCTCAAATTTTTTGTCTAATTTACAATTCATTTAAGAGGAATTAAATAATTTAAAAAATAAAATAATTAAAATAATTATTTAAAAAGTTTATCATTTATAAAAAGTTGTTTCAAATTAAATGATAATGAAACCAAAATTTTCTCAAAATTTAGAAGAAAGAGGAAAACCAAGAAGATTATTTTCATTTGATATGAATTTATCAAATCAACCAATTGCATTCAAATATCCAATAAAATCATTAAAAATTCATAAATTAAGTTTAAATGATTTAGCATCAATAGATAGAACCTCAATAATTGAGAAACAAAAATCTAAAAATATTCCAAAAGTAAAAGCAACAACTTTATCTTGTTGTTTACCAGAAAGAATAAAAACATATTCTTTTTCAAAAAGAATTGAACCTTCAAATAATTCTTCAAATAACAGAAATAATTTTGGTTTAATAAATATAAAAAAAAGTGGATTTTTATCTGTATTACCAATTATAGCTCAAGATAATGATATTAAAAAAAACAATGATAAAAATAATTCAACTAATAAAAGATTAATATCTGCAATTAATCATAATAAAATTTTAGAGAAAAAAATAATACAATCTAAATTAAAACATAAAAGTAAAATTCCTTTTTCAAATGATTTGATTTCTGATTCAATTTCAAAGAAAAAAACAAAGAAAAGAAATAAAAGAAGTTATAATTCTTTTACTCAAAAAGAAATTGAATTACTTAATAATCCAAATAGTGTTTTATATCAAATATTTCATGGAACACAAATAATTAAAAACAAAATCGGAAAATTTGATATAAAAGAACAAATAAAAGAATATAAAGATTTTATTAAAAATGATGAAAAAGAAGCTACAAAACAATTATTTTTATTACAAAAAGATATTGAAATAGGATCTCAAGAAAAAATTAAAGGTAGAATAATAAGTTCTAATACTTTTTTTGATTTAAAAATATCTATTGATTGAATTATAACCTTTAAAATAATATTTACTTATATTTATTGTTTTATGAGATTTCTTGTTTTTTCAAATATATTATTAACAATTATTTTTTTATTTTTTATTCTATAAAAATATTATTCATTTAAATCTTTATTAATTTTATAAAATAACCTAATAAATGATTTTTAATAAATAAAAAATATGGATTCTGAATTAATATCAAATTCAAAAATTAGTGATATAGTAATAATACAATCTTCACAAAAATATCCAAAAAAAAAATTATCTTTTACTCCAATGGAAACAAATTCTTTTAATATAACATTTAATGAAGGCAAAATAATATCATTAATTGAAAATGAAAAAGAAAAAATAGATTCTCAAAAAAAATTAATAGAAGAAAATTTAAAAAAAAATTCAACTCAAATTAACGATAATATTATAGATAATAATATTTCAGATATTAATAATAAAAATGATACAGAAGAAAATAAATTGAATTCTATAATAAAAAACTTAAAAAAAGAAAATAAATTAATTTTACAAAGAGCAACTTCAGCAAAAGAAGAAATTACATTCGTTCAAAACAAAAACAAAAACAAAAATAAATTAGAAAGAAGATTAAATAGTTCTTCAACTTATTGTTCTCCAAAAAAAAATTATTTTAGGCCAAAACCAAAAAAAGCAGTTTCTTCAAATTATTTAAATTTTAATCAAGAAGAAGTAGAATCATTATCAAATATGGAAGATATAACAAATTTTTATACATATACTGAAAGATGTTTTCAATTAATGATTGAAATAGAAAAATCAAATAAAATTTATAAATGTAAACCATTAGATTTTCCTTTTGATGAACAAATAAATTCAGGAAAGAAAAAATTAGCAATTTTTGATTTGGATGAAACTTTAGTTCATTGTCAAGCGAAAAATATAGAAGAATGTCAATTTCAAATTTGTGTTAATTTACCATCAAATAAAAAAGGAAAAATAGGAATTAATATAAGACCAAATTGGAAAAAAGCATTAAATTTAATTAAAGATAATTATGTTATCATTGTTTTTACTGCAAGTCATAGAACTTATGCAGATGCAGTTTTAGATTTTATGGATGCTAGTAGATCTTTTTTTCCTTATAGATTATATAGAAATAATTGTACTTGTGTAAAAATTGAAAATAAAGAAATTTATATTAAAGATTTAAGTCTTTTTAAAAATATTGATTTAAAAAATATTATTATTATTGATAATAGTGTTGTTTCTTTTACTTATAATTTAAATAATGGAATACCTATTTTACCTTATTATGATTCTATTCAAGATAATGAATTATTAGCTTTGGCTTATTATTTAAATGGAATTTTTAAATATGATGATTTAAAAGAAGCAAATAAAAAATTTGTAAAATTAGAATATTATAAAATTAAAGCCATTGAAAAAATAAAAATTGAAGAAGAAGAAGAAGAAGAAGAAGAAGAAGAAATTGAAGAATATAATGGGTTAAAAGCTGAAAATCAAGTTAATTATTCTACTAATGAATTAATTTATAATAATGATGAAAATGATAATGATAATAATATAAATAATAAAAGCATTTGTAATAATAAAAATGATTCTAATTATGTTGATTTAGGAACATTAACTATTATAGGTAGTAATATAGAAAATGAAAGTAATAATAATTATAGTAGTTTTAAAAAAGGTGTTATGAATTATCCTAATGAATTAAAAAAAAGTATCACTTCTTTAAGACATTTGTTTAAGAATAATTGTGAGTCTTAAGAAATCAAATTTTGTTGGTTAAAGAAATGTTTGATTATAGAAATAAATCTTTTATAAATAGAATTTTTCCTATTCGAAGGATAATAATATAAATATGTAAATGAGTATTTTGCTCTAAAAAAATTTTTTTATTCATTATTTTAATATTACTATTATTTAATGATAATATGTTAATTTCTCCTAAAAATTATATATATTGTATTTTTTAATTATATTTAATTTTACCCTTTAATCTTTTAGAACAAAAATATTTTAATATCAAAAATTAAAATTTATAAAAATAATCCAGCATATTAAAAACAATTTAAAAGTAAAAGAAAATGTTTTATGGAATTTAATGAATTTAAAATACAAAATAAAAAAACTAAAAAGTAATATTATTCCCAATAGTTAAAATAAAGAAAATGCAAATTTTAGCAAATCAAATATATAGTTAAATTATAAAATAAATGTTAATTATATATTCTAAATTTATAATATAATAAATTAAAATAATAACATATAGGTAACTTACTAAATATATAATAAATTCATTTCAACTTCAATTTTTATAAAACCAAAATTTGATATATATTAATTTAAATAAGAATCATCTATTTTTTGTTATAAAAGATATTGTCAATTAAATAAACAAAAAAAATTTGATTCTTTGAAAAAATAATTAAAAAATGAGAAAAAAAGTACAATAAGATGTTATTAAATCATTACTAATGATAGACAATTAAAAGTGAAAATATATATTAAAATTAAACGTTTTTAATCATAAAAAAAAACAAAATAAATATATTATTTATATAAAATTTAATAAATAAAAAATGATTTAACAACAATCTAAAACTATACTTTTGAATTAAAATGAAAAGTAATAGAAAAACTTATTTTCCTCCTTTTTTTTTCAAAGGTAATTTTTTTAAAATAGAATCACAAAAAAATTGGCAATTTTCCTTAATAAGATCATATCTATTAGGAAGATTTTTAACAATATTAACAATATCTTTAATGATAATCTCATTTTGAGGAATCCAAATATCTCTAATTTCCCGTTTTTTAGAATATCTATTACTAGCACAAAAAGAAGTAATGTTTTCAATTCCTTGTTCATAAGAAGCACATTTTTCAAAAGTTATAGGATAAGTTTGAGTACTATAAAAACAATTATTATTAGTAATTATTATTAAACCTTCATGAAAAGGAGAATTCCCAGTTACATAAACAACATGTAATATTTTTTGTAAATTTTTATCTTCAGAAAACGGTATTTTTATTCTTCTTATTTCTTTAACCTTATCATTTAATTCACTTTCAGTTAAATTTGATATATTATATTTTTCACCTGAACGTTTAAATGTTTCTATAAAAGACTTTGCATTAAATTGAGAAGAAGAAGATAAACTAACTGAAGAACCCATAAAATATATTTTTTGAATAATTTGAAATATATATAATTTAAATTAATTTATTTAAGCAACATTTAAAAACAAAAAAAAAAATTATAAAAATTCCTTTTTTTAAAAAGAAAAACAAAAATAAATAAATATTTATTTTTTATTATCCATCATATTCATCATAGGAAATCCAAAAGGAGTTTGTGCAAAAGGATATTCTTGATCATTATTCATATTTTGGAAATTTTGCATCATATAAGAAGGATAATAAGGAAAATTCATATTACTAAAATTATTATTCATTTTGTCTTTATCACTATTATTAAATTCAGGAATATAAGGAACCATCATATAATAAATTGGTTGATTAGGATTTTTCGGATCTAATTGCATCATTGGCATTGCCTTTATATTGTTATAATAATTTGGATATGGATAATTCATTCTTAAATTTTGCATTTGGGGAATTTGATTTTGAGTTAAAGGAATATTATTATTAATATTATTTTTATTATTGTTCATATTTTTATTATTTAGTTTATTTGAATTTATTGATATTTGATTATTTGCTATTTTATATGAAGGAGAATCTTTTTGTTGTTTCTCTATTATTATATTTTCTGCTTGAACTGGAGTAAATTCTGTTTTTTGTGTTTCATTTGTTTTTTCTGGTGATGTATTTTCTTTTTGCTTTGGTTCTTCTTCATTTTTTTTTCTATAAATTTTATATTTTTTGATTTCTTTATCTTTTTCTTTTTCCCTTTCATCTTTTTCTTCAACAACAATATGATTTTTTTTTTTTTGTCTTTTTTGTTTAACTTGTTCTTTCTCTTTTTCTTTTTCTTTTTCTTTTTCTATATTTTTATCTTTATTTTCTTCTGATGTTATTATAATATTTTCTTTATTTTCATTTTCATTTTTCATTTCTTCTTTTTCATTTTTTTTTTCTTCTGATGGATATGGTAATTCAACTGCTTCATTAAATTGTCTTTTCTTATAATTTCTTCTAGAATTATAATTATTATAATTATAATAACCATTGTAATTATTATAATAATAATAATTATTTTTTCCATAATAGTTATTCCTGTAATTATTATTGTTATAATAATAATTATTTTTATAATAATAATTATTATCATAATTTAAATTATCTTTTTTATCTTCTGTTTCTTTATTTTCTTTTTGATTATTTTTGAAATTTTTTTTCTTTCTTTCTTTATTTTTATTATGTTTTTTTTCTATAAAACAAATAAAAAAATATAATTTTACTTTTTCCTACTTCATGCCATTTATATTCTTCTCCTTTGTTAGCAATTTTAATCATTTCTTCTAATTCTTCTTTTATTTTATTTTCATCATTGTTAAATCTTTGCATTAATTCATATATTTCTTCATCTTCAAAAATATTTTTAGAAAATTCTTGATAAAAATCTAAAGCTTCTATTTCTTCTTGTGTATATTCTTCTACATCAATATTATCATTTGGAGTTTTTGATTGAGTTGATTTCTTCATTTTTTTAAATAAGATTTAAAATTAATCTGAGTATATATAAAAAAATTAATATTTTAAATTAATTAATTATAAAATTTTTTTTAATATTTTAAATGAAATGATTAGATTTTTTTAAAAATTATTTAATGAAATATAATGATAATGATATTCAAATTTTTTTAACTGAGTTAAATTTTAATGATAATTATAAAGGCTTTTTATATTATTTGAAACAAAAAATAGGAGATTATTTATTTCCTTTGTTTTATTATTCTTTTCAATGTCAAAAAGAAAGATATTTAATAGATTTAATTTGTATTATAATAGAAACAATTCAATTATTATCATATCCTCTTAATTCTAGAGTAAATTTTAAATTTAAATATTAATAGTTTAAAGATATATGGAAAGGAGGAAATTTTTTTTTAAAAATATCAGATTTATTGCAAACTTTAAGAGTAGTCCCTTTACTAAATCAACATTATGGATTTTATTTCTGTGTGTTTTATCAAATAATTATTATATATATTGTAATATTATGTTTAATCATTTATTCATCTTTTTTGATTAAAAATAATAAAACAACTAAAGAATGGATTTTAAAATATTTAAATATTTTTTTTTCTTCAGTTTCAAAAATTACTTATGCTCCAGTTATGTCTATTTTATTTTCAATTTTTTCTTGTAATGAAGACAATAAAGTAATTCATATTCAATCAATAAAATGTAATAGTTCTATGCATATTCTTTATAAATTTTCTTCAACTCTGACATTACTAATTTATTTACCTTCAGTTTTATTACTTAATTATTGTTATATTAATTTTATTAAAATTAAAGAAAAAAAATTTACAAAAAGAACCACTGAACCTGATGTTTATATGTTTTTACTGAATGTTTATTTTACTTCGTTTCATTGTTTATTAAATAATGAATTTAACGATGTAATATTATTAATAGGAACTTTGTTTTCTTTATTTGTATTTTTTGAATATTATTATTATAAACCTATATCTGATGATAAAATTATGAAATTAACTCTAACCAAAATATCAATTTTTGCTTTTACTAATGTTATTTTGAATTTATTATATTATATAAAGGAATATCATTTTAATGGAGGAATAATAATTTATTTAATTGGATTAATAATTATTATCACTTACATTTTATATCCTTTAAGTCATACCTATGAAGTAAAGAAATTATTTAAAATACCATTTAGAGTTAATCATCCTTTAGAATATTCTTTTTTAATAGAAAAATTAATGAATATGTTAACTAATATTCATAAAGAAAGAAATGAACATTTTATTGTAGAATCTTATATTAATTATCATATGGAAACTTGTTTAAATAAAAAAGATTGTGATTTAAATAAATTTTTAGAATCAAAAGGAAAAGATATGTATTTTGTATATAAATACATTGATATTTTATTTAAATATGGGTTAAATAAATGGAGAGATAATATTAGACTTCAATTATTATATATTGAATTTTTATTTAAAAATATGGAAAAAACACATAAAGCAAAAAGAATTTTAAATTTAATTAAAGAAAAGCCAAATATATCATTAATGGAAAGTTTTCATATTTATCAATTAGAAAAAATAATCGAAGGGAATTTAATTCAATATGAAAATCATTCTGGCTTTTTAACTGAAATTCAATTTTTAAACAAAAAAAATATATTAATTAATAATATAAAAGAAGCAATTTTAAATTATATTTTTTTTTGGAATTTATTATTATCTACTAAAAATGATATACTTCTTGATTTAGGACAATTATCAAAAATAGGAAATAAAATTTCATTATTAAATGAAGAAATAAATAATAATTATTTAACTTTAATTCAAGCTAATAATCATGATAAAAATTTATTTACATTATATAATATTTATAAATATGAGATATTAAATTTGCAAAATTATATTCCTTCTCAAAATTATGAAAATGTATTTTTTGAAAATGAAAATGATATTTTTGTTTTTGATGAAAACTTAGGTTTGACTGAAATAATAGAAAAAAACCGTCAAAGTAAAATTATTATAATATCAGCTAATTATGAAAATTTTGGACAAATAACACATGCATCATTAAGTTCTTGTTCTTTTTTTGGTTTTATAAAAGATGAATTTATAGGAAAAAGTTTAAGTATTTTAATTCCTGAATTTTGTTTAAAACCACATAATGATATAATGTTTTCTTATTCTAATGATTTTCATAAAAAAATAAAATTACATGAATTAACTAAAAATAAATATATGTTACAAAATTTCATTCATTTTGGAATTAATAAAGCGAAAATGTTATTAGTTTTTTTTATGGATATTATTTTTCATTGTGATGAAAATGGTAATAAGAGTTTTATTATGAATTTAACTGAATCAAATGATGATGAAAATAATTATATAATAACAAACTCTGATTTTTACATTGAGAATTTTTCTTTAAATGGAATAAAAAATTTAGATTTAAAAAGAAATTTCATAAATTCTCAATTTGATATATTCAATCATATAAATCAATTTCATGATGATTATATTAAGAAAATATGTGATAATAATAATCAAAAGAAATTAAATGTAAATAAAATAAAAAGAGAAATAATTTCA
>JAEEGI010008242.1_pt1 | contig 23071 bp, 16 predicted proteins | sample 8958751 | NCBI WGS metagenome assembly JAEEGI01 (sample SAMN16246545, study PRJNA631951) | gut metagenome | biome: gut microbiome; feature: rumen; material: KS-attached | host: Bos | place: Iran: Karaj | collected 2018-10 | reverse complement strand
TGGTGGGGAGGTGGTCGGAATATCCGTTAAGCCAGGTTCCTCCAGCCTGGGTTCTGAGCGGATTGCCCTTATAGGCACCCTCCTGCTGGAAGAGGAAGTCACGGTTGAACACCTCATGCTTGAAATAAGTGAGGGTCTTATATCCGTCTGTCTTGTTCTTTTTCAGGAAATTGCCTGAGAAGACAATCTGATCGAAGAGGTTCCAGGCACCATCGTATTTAAGCGTTCCTACACCCCTTTTTCTGAGATGATCCCACCATGGGTTCCAGAGATCCTGCGGCCCGCAGTCATCCTGGCTTCTTTTGGCTCCAAGTGCCTCAGCCATAGACTTATTATCAGGATCGTCGTTCATATCGCCCATGATGATGATTCTTGCCTCCGGGTTCTGCCTGTAGAGGGAATCTACAATGGCACGCACCTGCATAGCGGCATGCTCCCGGAAAAACGACACGGAAAATCGTGAAGGCCAGTGGTTTACAATGACATTCACCTCCTCTTTGAGGATTTTACCGGTAGCGACGAGGAATCCACGTGTGGCGTGTGTGGTGTCGTTGTCAGGATAGATATATGGTATGAGCTTATGATGGTCATACTTGAACATACGGGGATTGTAGAGGAACGCACAATCGACTCCACGTCTGTCGGCACCCTCCTCATGGATGATTTTATATCCGCGCTCTTTGAGGTCGGGCTGGTTGACAAGATCTTCCAGCACACGCCTGTTCTCAATCTCAGAGAGCCCGATTATCGCAGGTCCGTTAGGTTGCACGTCAATGGCAAGCTGAGAAAGCGCAAACGACATGTTTTTCTGTTTCGACCAATATTTATAGGAATTCCATTGATTGGTTCCGTCGGGCAGATATTCATAGTCGTTCTTGTCCGCCACTTTCACAGGCACTCCATCTATGGTGTCTATGATGACATCGTGAATCGTGTCGAAAAGGTTCTCGAGGTTATAAAAAGCAATAGGCACGACCACCTGCCTCGCCTCCGGTTTGTTGGTGAACGATAGCAGCCCTGCTCCGGCGGTAAGTACCACCCCAATTAACAAAAATCTCAAGTTTTTCATAGGAAGTGAATGTATTAGAGATTAGACGAAGGAATATATCACTTGGAAAAACCAAGAATTCATCCATTATTTATGTAATTATTGCAAAGTTCGTAAATAATATTTAGAAAACAAGTGTTTTTTGAAAAAATTTTCAAATTTTAGAAAAATATTGTTAAGTCTAAAGAAATTATTTGTATATTTGCAATCATTCATATTATGTCTTTTCGGTTCGTGGAGAAACACCATGCGGAATTGACTGATATGAACTATTTAGAGATAATGTATATATACTAACTAAAAAATAAAGATATGAAGAAAAAACATTTGTTAATCTTGCCGCTTCTGTCTTTATCCTCGTTGTTGTTTGCTCAGACGCCGACCGACAGTCTGGCTATTGACGATGATGACGACATCGAAGCCTTCGGCATCACAGACTTCGACCTTGACGAGGAGTCAACAGTGACGCAGAGTGCCTCGTCAATGGCATCGTACAATGATGACATGTTTTTATCGAAGACCAATTTCCGTTTCGGCCATTCGTACTACAGTCCTCACAACTATGAACAACGCTACCGTACGACCACAGTTAACGGTGCACAGGTGAACGATGTGCTTAGAGGGCAGTTCAGCTTCTCATCCCTGTTCGGAGGTCTTTCCGATGTGACCCGCAACCAGCAGGGCATCACACCCTACGAGCAGAACTCCCTGAACTACTACGATGTTGGCGGCGGGGCAAACCTGAATATCCGCCCGAGCATGATGCGCATGGGATCACGTCTGTCGCTTGCCCTGACAAACCGCAACTACATCGGACGTCTGATGTTCGCCCACTCCACAGGCATCAAAAACGGCTGGGCATTCGCAGGTGCAGTAAACGCCCGTTACGGCGAGGAGGGTCAGCAGAAAGGAACTTACATGCATGCAGCAGCCATATATTTAGGAGCTGAGCGTTTCTTCAACCGCTATCACACCCTTTCGCTCTCGCTGTTGTTCTCACCGACGGAACAGGCCACATCCAGCTGGACAACAGAGGAGGCATACTGGCTTGCTAACTCCCACTACTACAACCCGTTCTGGGGCTATCAGAACGGCAAGAAGCGCAGTTCACGCGTGCGTAAGACGATGGAGCCGACAGCAGTGCTGACATGGGACTGGAACATCAGCCCTGAGACAAAGCTGACGACAACCAACATCTTCCGTTACGCCAAATACGGACAGACCTATATCAACCGTACGAACAATGCCGCCGACCCCCGTCCCGACTACTACCACTACATGCCGAGCAACGTGTTCAACGTGTACAGCGGTGTAGCTCCAAATGAGTGGGAATATAGCGAGTGGCGCAACTATGTTGGCTACTGGCAGGCATCTGAACGTAACCGTCAGATTGACTGGGACAAGATGTATATGATTAACCAGAACAGTGTGAAAAACGGAAGCGGCGAGGCTGTGTATTACCTTGAAGAGTCGCATCAGGACCAGTTCGCATGGAACCTTGGGTCCACTCTCCGCCACAATATAGACCGGTATAGCACAGTGAACGCCGGCTTGAACCTGAACCACACGACGGGTATGTTCTATAAGACGATGAACGACCTGCTTGGCGCCACTTACCACACCGACCTCGACCGTTTCGCCTCAAGCGACTACGGTGCCTACAGCAATGAGTCGCAGAACGACCTTGACCACCCGAGCCGTATAATTAAAAAAGGCGACAAGTTTGGCTACAACTACCATATCAACGTAAACAAAGGCCAGATGTGGAGTTCCTACTCCTTCACACATAACAACGTGTCGGGAGTATTCAATGCCAACGTGAACGGAACGACCATCGAGCGTGTGGGTAAAATGCGCAACGGACGTTCACCAGAGCACTCAAAAGGAAGCAGCGGCACCGCCAAGTTCATGGGTGGCGGCATGAAAGCTCAGATTGGAGTTTCGGCAGGCGCCCATCATTTTTTCAACGTGAGCGGAGGATTTGAGTTCCGTCCGCCAACTCCAAGCATCAGCTTCCTGAATGTCCAGACACGTAACGCTTTCGTGTTCGACCTGAAAGACGAGTTCGACGTGTTTGGAGAGGCAACATATAAATTCAACTTCGGTAAACTCCGCGGTCAGGTGAAGGGCTTCCTCACCCAGTTCAGCGACGTGACTGAGCAGTCGCAGTTCTTCGACGACATCAAGCAGGAATACAGCTACCTGTCGATGACCGGCATCAAAAAACGCCACTACGGACTGGAGATGGCCGCCGAATACCGTTTCACCACCCAGTTCTCCGTTGATTTCGTGGGGTCCATCACAGATGCCAAATACACGAACAACGCTGACGCCGTGATATGCTACGACAAGTCGGACGCAGAACAGACCCCTCACTGGTGGGATCCCATCCATCATCACAAGCTGAAAGTGGTGACCGACGGCATGAAAGTGGGCTGCACACCGCTTACCGCACTCAGTCTGGGTGCGCGCTACAATGTGAACGGATGGTTTCTTGAGGCCCGTGCTAACTACTACGCCCGCACATATATCTATTTCTCCCCATACCTCCGTCTGACCGACGTGATGCCTGACGTGGCAAAGACCTTCGACCAGAACGGACACGGATCGTGGGCTGTGGATAAGATGAAGGGCGGTGTGCTGAAAGACGAGAACGGCGAAATCACCGGTTACTGTCCGAAGAGCCAGGAGAAATTCGACGACGCCATCATGTGCGACATTTCCATCGGCCGATCGTTCCGTCTGCATCACGGCAGGACGCTGAACTTTAACCTGAATCTGAACAACGTGACGAACAACCGAAACATGAAACTGCGCGGTTCGGAGCAGAGCCGTAACGACGACTTCGACAAGACCGGCAAAGTACGCTCTTATCAGTTCGCCTACAATTCGAAATACGCCTACGCTTATCCATTCACCGCATACCTGACCATCGGCCTGAGGTTCTGATGCGTCATGTGAGTGAGAAAACGTGAAAGATTATCATGAAACAACAAAGAACGAAAAAGATGAAAACAATGAAATTCTATCATATATTCGCTTTGGTCCTTACGCTTGCACTGCTGCCGTCGTGCAACAAGTTCGACTACGACACGCCAGATGTGAACCACGACATCTACAGCAGTGACCAAGAGGCCACAGGGTGCACGACGACGCTTGGCACATTGAAAGAGCTTTATAAAAACGTAATCGCAGACGAATCGAACCGTAACCGCTGGGTTGAAGTGACTGAGGACGTGATATTCGACGGATATGTATGTGCCAACGATGTCAGCGGCAACCTCTACCAGTCAATCTACGTGCGCAAAGGTGACGACTGCATATCTGTGGGGATCAACGACAACTCTTTATGGTGTACCTACCCTGTAGGCACCCATGTGAAAGTTAATCTGAAAGGGCTTTATATCGGCTCTTACGGTAACCTGGCAAAAATCGGAACCCCCTACACCACCAGCGGCGGCAACAAACGCTTAGGCGGCATGCCTAAGTTTAAGGCGGCTCAAAGCATCGAAATCATCGGTTTCGACGAAAAGGCTTATGAGGTCATGCCCGTAATCATCGACAGGGCTTGGCTCGACCAACACAATAACAATGACGACATGCACAAATGGTGTCCGATGCTTGTGATGGTAAACGACGCTGAAATTCACGGATTTAACAAACGTAAGGTCTATGCAGTTTATGACGACCGCGACGCAGGTAACGGCGTGAACGACACCATTTACGTTGGCGGAAAGAAATTCATCCTCCGTCAGAGCGCGCTGGCTGATTTCTCATCAAAGACCATTCCGACAGGAACGCTCCAAGTGACTGCTGTTCTGACCCGCTACAGCAACACATGGCAGTTCACACTCAGGGAAGAACGTGATGCGGTTCCGCAGATACATATCGACCCGGTCACTCCCGACCCTGACGATGGGGACGATGAGGATGAAGAACCGGATCCAACCCCAGGTTCTAATGGAAACGGTACGATAGAATCACCTTATAACGTGGCAGAGACCCAGTCTGTATATGAAAACGCTGGCGGGAATGCCACCAAAGCTTACGTGACGGGCTACGTGGTGGGCTATGTGAACGGACAAGGTTTCAATGCAGAAAGTGCCATATTCGGTATGCCTGAAAGCCAGGAGACAGAAATTCTGATTGCCGACAGTCCTGATGAGAACGACTACACCAAATGCGTGCCTGTGCAGCTGCCAAAAGGTGAGTTCCGTGATGGTCTGGACATTTACAGCAATCAGGTAATATTTGGTCAGCAAGTGCTGATTTACGGCTCTATAGAAAAATATTTTGGAGTGTGCGGTATCAAGGCTCCCACCTACGCCGCATGGGGCGAGACAGTGATAGGAACTGCAACAGCCAAAAAGCGATAATCTGAAGAAGTTTATTACATCTTCACTATTATAATAACCAAAACGCAACTAAAAAACAAACAAGATATGAAAAAGTTAATATTATCATTGATTCTGCCGCTTTTGGCAGTGGGAATCTTCACAGCCTGTGATGATGTTCCGTCACCTTATTATGTACTCAGTCCGGAAGAGATTGACATGACGATGGAAGGTGAAGGCAAAGCCGAAAAGCCTTACACCGTGAACGACGCGTTGAAAATCATCAGCGCCGGCACTTACAGCAGTTCGAAGGTATATTTAGAAGGTGTCGTGGTTCAGATAGATGATATCGACGACGACCAGTTCAACCGATACCATAACCTCACCTACTACATCGCCGACGAGAAAGACATTGCGGAAGACGGCTCAGTAAAGCAGCAGATAGAGGTATATCGCGGAATGGGCTTAGCTGGCGCCAACTTTGCAACGAAGAACGACCTGAAAGTGGGCGACCATGTGATTGTATGGGGACAGCTCACCCTTTACGGATCCACCGCGGAAGTGACCCAGGGCAGCTGGCTCTACAAACTGAACGACCAGACCGCCGGGAAGTTCGACAGCGACGAGGAGCCTGCAGGCAGCGGAACATTTGAGGATCCTTACAACGTGGCACGCGCCAATAACCTGATTGAGACAGGTGAATTCACAAAAGGAAAGAAGGTGTATGTGAAAGGTATCGTGTCGAGAGTGGATGACGTTGAGGACAGTGAATTTGCACGATTCCACAACCTCACCTACTATATCTCAGACGACGGAACCGCAGCCGGACAGCTTGAGGTTTATCGCGGAATGGGCTTAGGCGGCGCGAACTTCGAGAAGAAAGACGACCTGAAAGTAGGCGACGAGGTAATCGTGTATGGTGAACTTACCCTCTACGGCTCAACGAAGGAAATCACCCAGGGCAGCCAGCTGGCTTATCTGAACGGTCAGGAAAGCAAGCCGAGCGACCCGACCTCCGGCGAGGCAATCGGTGACGGTACGAAAGAGAATCCATACAACAGCGTCGCTGCAAATCAGTTAGCAAACAGCCTGGCAGACAACGCAACTTCTGATGTCGTGTACATCAAAGGTAAGGTGGCATCAATTAAGGAAAATTATGACAGCAAGAATCCGAACACAGGACAATACTACGGTAATGCCACATTCTATATTTCTGACGATGGATCATCCAACGGCCAATTCTACATCTACAGGGCACTTTATCTTGGCAACAAGGAATATGACGGCAATGGTGACCTGTTGAATGTGGGTGACGATGTGATTATCTGCGGTAAGGTAACCAAATTCGTGAACAACTACGGAACAACCCTTGAGTCCGTTCAGAAAGAGGCATACCTATACTCACTGAATGGTAAGGTGGTTGAAGGAGGAAACACTCAGCCTTCAGGCGAGGCAACGGGTGACGGAACTCAGCAGAACCCTTACAACTGCGTGGCAGCCATAAATGTATGTAACGCTCTTGCCGCCGACACAAAGACCGATAAAGATGTCTATGTGAAAGGAACGATTGTGAGCATCAAGGAGAACTACAACAAAACTGACGATAAAGGCAATCCCTACGGAAATATCACATGCTTCATCTCCGATGACGGAACCACCACAAACCAGTTCCAGATTTACCGCGCACTCTATTTCGGCAATCAGCCTTGGACAGAGGGTGTTATGCCAAAGGTTGGAGACGATGTGGTGTTCTGCGGAAAACTCATGAATTTCCGAGGCAACACTCCTGAGACATCCCAGAAAGAGGCATACCTCTACTCACTCAACGGTCAGACCCAAGACGGCAATGACCCTGATCCTGGGCCAGAGACCCCAGGCTTACAAGGTAAAGGCACTATGGAATCCCCCTACTCAGTCGCCGATGCGCAGCAGGTTTATGAAAAAGCAGGTGGAATTGGAAGTGCAACAACAGCTTACGTGACCGGCTATGTGGTTGGCCATGTGAACGGTAACAGCTATAATGAAAGTACCGTCACCTTCGGGTATCCGGAGAAAGCAGAGACCGAGATCGTGATAGCCGACAGCCCAGATGAGACAGACTATCTGAAGTGTATCCCTGTTCAGCTTCCGAAAGACGGTGAATGGCGTACCCAACTGGAGTTATTTGCTCAGCAAAGTCTTTTGGGACAGCAAGTGCTACTTTATGGTACTATAACAGATTATTACAAAGTATGTGGTATCAAGCCACCAACTTTCGCAAGATGGGGAAACATCGTGATTGGCGAAGCATCAGCGAAAAGGCGTTGAGATTTAAATATTTAAATATGCACAATGTACAGTTTGAAGTGAGTACGACGTACAACTTGAATTGTGCAAAGTACATAGCAGAACGATGAGAAAGATTTATTATTTCATAGTGTTAATCATGCTCGGCATTATAGTGCCGGGCATGATTACGTCGTGTAGTGATGACGGGGACGACAATGGCGGGAAATCCGCTCCGACAGACAAGTCGAATATAAACAGCAATTTAGCATTAAAAAACAAGAACAGCGATGTGATGCGTCTGGAAGTACCCCATGTTCGCACGGGCACTGGCATCTATTTCGTGTCGCATTGGGCAAAGATGAAAGATTTAGCCACAAAGACAGTAATGAACTACTGCTTTGAGTACGACTCGGCATGGTGTCACAGCCGATGGGTGGCATTCACATTCGACGACACGACGAAAGTGGGCAGCGGCAGCCGTAGTGATGCCTGGAGGGAGGACTTGAGTCTTCCTTCAGCCTGTCAGTTATTGCCCACCTCTTATAGTGGCAGCGGCTACACTCGCGGTCACCTCTGTGCCTCTGCTGACCGGCTGTTCTCAACCCAAGCCAACCAACAGACATTCTATATGAGCAACATGTCGCCTCAGCTCTACAACTTCAACAGCTACTACTGGGCAGAGCTTGAACTTCTAATCCGCAACTGGAGCAAATCGTCTGCTTTCAAAAAGCTGTATGTATGCAAAGGCGGCACCATCAAAGAAGGACAGCGCTTTAGCGGCAAAGGCTATTTTGAGACACAGAACAAGAAAGGAAACACTGTAAAGGTGGCGATACCGAAGTATTATTTCATGGCTATTCTGGCAGAGACGAAGTCGGGCACGTACCAGTCGATTGGCTTCCTGCTTGAGCAGCACGGCAGTTATGCCGCCAGCTACCCCGCCATGTCGCAGATGAAACAACACGTTATGTCTATAGACGAACTGGAGGCTTTCACAGGCATAGACTTCTTCTGCAACCTGAACGACAACCTGGAGAACCAGGTAGAAAAAGGCAGCAATGTGGATGCATGGTCGTGGAACTAAAGATAGAATTTAACGAGAAGATTGATTATTACACTTTATCATCCGTTTTTTATATATTGAATAATTTGAACTTTTAAATAATTGACGATACAAAAAAGGAATACAATGTCGAACACAAAAGAGAATTTCCGTAACAAGAAATTCAACAACCAGAAGCCTGGGAAAGGCAAGGCAAAGCCACAGCACGTGAGCCGCAGCACCTCAAAGTCCCAGCAGCAGAAAGAGAAAAAAGGCTTTTCATTCGGTCCGTGGGCAGTCAAGCTTCTGCCATGGATTTATTTCCTGCTTTTTGCATTGGTGGCATTCATCTTTCTCGCTGTTTTGAACAAAGAATACCTGTATGGCTGTCAGGAACACTCGATATGGCAGAACAATCAGGAGTATTTCGATGACCGCATGAGAGCGGTAGGCGGTTTCAGCCAGTGGTTAGGATGCTATCTCACCCAGTATTTCTATTATCCCTGGGCTGGAAGCCTTATCCTCATTGCCCTTTGGGGGCTGATTTACATGCTGACGCTGAAGGTGTTCCGCATCAGCAGCCGTTGGAGCGTAGTGGCACTTGCCCCTGTTGTACTTCTGCTCTGCTCTGAAATCTATCTGGGTTACTGGATGTACTATATCAAGATGCCGGGCTATTGGTTCACCTACACGGTTGCTATTCTTATCATGCTGATTGGCATGTATATCTGCCGGCTGTATAAAGGATATGTGAGGGCAGCGCTGATTGCAGTTTATGTGGTCGGTCTTTATCCGATTATCGGTTTCTGGAGCCTTTGCGGTGCCGGCTATCTTGCCTTACAGCAGCTGACGGAGCCCACTGACGAAGCTGGTTGGAACGCAAAAGACTTCAGCCGTTATGCCGCAGTAGTTGTGGCTGTGGCTGCCATCATTATAGTGCCGAAAATCTATGTTCAGCACTACATGATCATCCGCCCCGAGGATGCCTATTTCGCCCTATTTCCTCAGTTCTTAAACGACAAATACACTGAGAGCGCAAAAAACATGCTTTTCATTGTGCTGGCTTGTATCCCATTATTTTATATCATTCCATTTAGATTATTCAATAAGGTTAAAGAAAAAAAGAATACCGTTTGGAATTTCGTTAAGTTGCCCTTATTCACAAGCATAGCCTCGGTGGTGCTGCTTGCCGGCTATTTCCTGCTTGTTTCCTGGCACAACTTCGACGACAAGAACTTCCAAACCGAGCTGAAGATGTACCGCCAGCTTGGAGAGTGTGAATGGCAGGACGCACTCGAAAGCAGCAAAGAATCAGTGGGACCTCACACACGTGAGATGATCATGGGACAGAACCTTGCCCTGCTCCACCTCGGTTCCATCGGCTACAACATGTTCAAATACGACAACCGCACAGTACGCCCGAAGGTCTATACTTACGTGAAAGACCCTGAGAAAAAAATCAAGGACGATGAGAAATTCAAGGACATGGATCCGAACGAGATACTCGGTGACCGTGAGCGTGACTCGCTCCGCGTGAACCTATGCACCACCTGCGGACCGCTCTATTACTTCCTTTACGGAAAGACTAACTTCTCCATCCGCTGGTGTATTGAGAATGGTGTTGAATACGAATTCAGCGTTGACATCCTGAAAAATCTTATACGCAGTGCGATGATGACCGGCGAGGACAAGGTTGCAGCAAAATATATTGACATCCTGCGCAGCACCACTTTCCATAAGGACTGGGCAGACAAGCGCCTAGCGATGCTACATGACCGCAAGCTTTATGAAAGCAGCGAGGAGTATAAATGTGTTCAGCCGATGTTCAACGCATTCCACAATGTGCTTGACGGCGACCAGGGACTGGTTGAGATGTATCTGATTAATTATTTCAGCCACATGATGAACAGCAACCCCAAATTTCAGGAAGCTACCCTGGCATTCTCATTGATACAGAAAGACATCAGCCTGTTCTGGCCACGGTTCTTCAAATATGCCGACCTGCATGAGAAAGAGCCTATGCCGATTCATTATCAGGAGGCAGCATATCTGTATGGCGACTTAGAGCATAAAGTTGATATCAGCCACATGCCGTTCGACAAGAATCTGATTGTGAACCGCTATGCGAGCTTCAAAAATGTGACCACCCGCCTGCTTCAGCAATACAGCAGACAATATAAAGACGATGCGCTGACCCAGAAAGTCGGCCAAGAATGCTTTGACCAGTTTGGCGACACGTTCTGGTGGTTCTATTATTTCTCACGCGGTGTACACACCTACTAAAGGGATTTTTGATTAAAGTATTTAAAGAATTAAGATTTATCGAATCATGAAGAAGCTAATTATATTATATATTGGTGTGATAACCATGGGGCTGGTGATGACATCCTGTAAGAACAAACACCCGGAGGTGCCGGAAAATGCAAAGGAAATGAATTCACAGCCGAAAATATTCCCTGATTACACAGATGTGGTGGTTCCATCAAATATCGCTCCACTGAATTTCAAGGTGCTCGACCGCTGCGACGAGGTGGTGGCACGACTGACCGACGGTGCCGGCAATCAGGAAACCTACGGTGACGGTATCAAGGTGCAGATACCAGAGGATGAATGGCAATCCAAGATGTCGGCAAGTAAGGGCAAGGACATCAAAGTTGAGGTGTTTGCGAAGGATGCCGGTTCATGGCGGGCCTTCAAGGCGTTCACCATCAGCGTGGCAGAAGAGGAAATCGACCCTTACATCTCCTACCGTCTGATTAACCCGTCGTATGTGGCATACGAAGAGCTGCGCATCTGCGAGCGTAACCTGACCAATTTCGATGAGCGTGAGATTTACAACAACATGCTCATCTCCACGGAGGCAGAGGGCCAGTGCATCAACTGCCACTCGTATCAGAACTACAAAACCGACAACATGCAGTTCCACATGCGTCAGGCCCACGGCGGCACAATGCTCGTGTATAAGGGCAATGCAAAGAAAATCAATTTGAAGACTGAGCAGACCATCAGCGCAGGTGTCTATCCGTCGTGGCACCCCACCCTTCCACTGATAGCCTATTCAACAAACAGCACAGGACAGTCGTTTCACACAAAAGACCGTGCAAAAATCGAGGTTCAAGATGCGGCAAGCGACCTGATTCTCTACGATATCGAGCAGAACGCAGTGAGCATCATCGCCAACGACTCCACTGAGTTTGAGGTGTTCCCATGGTGGGCTCCCGATGGCAAAACACTCTACTATTGCTCTGCCCACTTTGAGTTTAACGACACGGCGAAAGTTGGCGAGTCGAAATCTGTGGATGTGTATGGCAGCGGCGGCAAGCTTGACCCCAAGACCCAGCGTCATCAGTCGCAGATTATCGACAAATACAAAGAAATCCGCTACAACATCTACCGCAAGGCGTTTGACCCGAAAAACAAGACATTCGGCGAACGTGAGTTGGTGTTCAACGCCGCCGACAGCAGCAAGAGCGCTACGATTCCGAGAATAAGCCCCGACGGACGCTATCTGCTCTACGGACTTGGCAATTTCGGCTGCTTCCATATTTGGCATCCTGATGCCGACCTCTACCTGACCGACCTGCAGACAATGGAGAGCAGACCGCTCGACGAAGTGAACAGCCTGGAGGCAGAGAGCTATCATTCATGGTCGAGCAACGGACGCTGGATCCTGTTTGCCACCCGCCGCGACGACGGCAACTACAGCCGCCTCTACATTGCCTATTTCGACAAAAACGGCAAGGCTCACAAGCCATTTGAACTGCCGCAGGAAGACCCCGACTACTACCGCTATCAGCTAAAATCTTATAACGTGCCAGAATTTATGGTTGAGCCTGTGAAAATCAGCGCACATGAGTTTCTCGACGTAGCTATGGGCGAAGCAGAGAACGTTACCTTCAAAGAAACCAAAGGACAACCTAAAGTGGAGGGAACAACGGGTGCTTCACCAAAAGCCAAAGACAGCAAATAACCATTTATATTTATGAACAAACTGAGAACATATATGTTGATGCTGCTGGCAGCCGGTTATCTGTCTGCCTACAGCCAAGGAACCGTTGAGGATTATAAGCGCGCCTGGAGCATCCGCGGAAAATACTCCAACAAGATGCTTCACGGCGACGTGAAAGCCCAAGCAATCGGCAAGACCCACCGTTTCTGGTACAGCGAGAGCAGCGGTGGCGGCTTAGCTTACAAGGTGGTGGATTGCGACAAGGAGACAGTGTCCCCTCTGTTCGACAAGGAGCAACTAAGGAGCCAGTTATCCGATAAAACCGGCAAGCAGGTTTATGCCAACCGTATGAACCTGAACAACGTGCGTGTGATACCAGCTGGCGAGAATACGCGTATGATACCAGCTGGCGGTGATGATAAAGCAGAACACGACCGGATGATGTTTGAGTTTGAAGGCAGACGCTGGAATTATGACCTGGAAACTCAGACATTGAAAGAGGGCGAACCCATGCATCGTCCCTGGGGACGTCAGCGCCACTGGATGGAGGTGCCCGACGAAAAAGACGGACGTCAGCGTAGTCCGAAAGGAGATATAGAGATTTTCCACAAAGACAACAACCTGTGGGTACGGTCGCTGCCAAACGACAGTGTAGGGCATGCACTGACAACGAATGGTGACAGCACCTATTACTATTCATCATGGGGAAAGTTCTCTGAGGACGGGAAATATTATGCTACAGTCAGAATTAAGCCAGCCCCGAAACGTTATGTCTATTATGTGGAGTCATCACCCCGCGACCAGCTTCAGCCCAAGCTCCACAAGCAGGAATATGCCAAACCTGGAGACTCTCTGAACTACCGGGTACCCGTGGTGGTGGAAGTGGCAACAGGGCGTGTGACAGAACCCGACACAAAGCTGTTTGCAAGCCAGTACCGCGTAGATGCCCCCGTATGGGAGAAAGACAACCGCCATCTAACATTTGAGTTCAACGAGCGAGGTCATCACACTTTCCGAGTGTTGGAACTGGACGCAGTGACGGGCGACGTACGTGTCCTCATCGAAGAGAAAAACGACAAGTACGTGAATTACAACCGTCAGTACCGCCACGACTTTGAAAACGGCAAGTATATCATCTGGACCAGCGAGCGCGATAACTACAACCACATCTACCTCTACGACAAAGAGAAAGGCGAGCTGATACGTCAGATTACGAAGGGTGACTTCTATGTTCGATCCATCGACCATATCGATGAGAAGAAAGGGCTGATATACTTTTCCGCAAACGGTCACACAGGGCTGCGTGAGTCGGACAGCCGTAAGAACGGCCAGTTCGCTGGCACAAACGCCACAGAGGAAGACCCTTATCTGATTCATCACTACCGCATCGGCATCGACGGGAAGGGATTCGTTTGTCTGAATCCTGAGGAAGGTAACCACAGTGTCCGTTATACCGAGGATCATAAATATCTGATAGACACTTACTCCACAATATTGAATCCGCCGGTGACCGTGCTGCGACGTGCTTCTGACGGCAAAGTGCTGAAAGAGCTGGAGCGTGCCGACATCAGCAGTCTGGAACAGAACGGCTGGGACCGTCCGGAGGTGTTCGTGGCAAAAGGACGTGACGGCAAAACGGACATGTGGGGACTGATACGGCGTCCGACGAACTTCGACCCCACAAAGAAGTATCCAGTCATTGAATATATCTACTCTGGTCCTGGTGACCAATATGTTCCGAAGTCGTTCACACCATGGCTCTATAATCTTGCAGACCTCTCTGAGCTTGGCTTTATCGTGGTTCAACTCGACGGCATGTCCACATCGTTCCGAAGCCGCGAGTTTGAAGAGGTTTGCTACAAAAACCTGCAAGACTCCGGATTCCCAGACCGCATCGCATGGATTAAGGCGGCTTGCGAGAAATACCCTTATATGGATGTTGACCGCGTGGGAATATACGGCTGCTCCGCGGGTGGCCAGGAGGCACTCGCAGCCGTTCTGTTCCATGGAGACTTCTACAAGGCAGCCTACGCAGCCTGCGGATGCCACGACAACCGCATGGACAAGATATGGTGGAACGAGCAGTGGATGAGCTATCCGATTGACGACAGCTACCGTGCGGCATCTAACGTGGAGAACGCTTCGAAACTGGAACGCCCCCTTATGCTGCTTGTGGGCGAATTAGACGATAATGTGGATCCGTCATCGACCATGCAGGTGGTGAACGCCTTGGAGAAAGCAGGCAAAGACTTTGAGCTGGTGGTTATCCCTGGTGCCCATCACACGATGGGAGAGACCTACGGTGAACACAAACGTTACGACTTCTTCGTGAAGCACCTGCTGAACGTAACTCCCCCGAAATGGAGCGAGCTTAAGTAATAATTAAATATTCATAATTAAGAAATATTTTAAAAACTGACTATGTCTGAGAGGCAGACAATAGACCGTACGAAAGAGCTTGGCACGAAAGATGTCGGCAAGCTGCTGATGCAATATGCGCTGCCGGCTGTTGTTGCCATGACCGCATCCTCACTCTACAATATCGTGGACCGCATATTCATCGGACATATCGGCACGAACACGGCAGAGGGTGCCTTGGCTTTGTCAGGGCTTGCAGTGACATTTCCTATCATGAACCTGAGTGCCGCTTTCGGTGCGATGGTGGGCGTTGGAGGAAGCACCTATATGTCTGTAAAATTGGGGCAGAAAGACAACAAGGCTGCAGAGCGGACTCTCGGTAACGTCGTGACACTGAACATTATCGTAGGACTGCTTTTAGCCGTTTTCGGAATTGTATTCATCGACAAGCTGCTTTATTTCTTCGGAGCGAGCGAGCAGACGGTGGGTTATGCCCGTGAGTATATGTTCGTGATTCTGCTTGGTAACGTGATCACACATCTTTACTTAGGCCTGAATGCCACACTTCGTTCTACCGGTCATCCCCAAATAGCCATGTACGCCACAATCGGCACGGTAATCATAAACTCGGTACTCGACCCTTTGTTTATTTTCACGTTCGAAATGGGCATCCGCGGAGCAGCCATCGCCACCATCATCTCTCAGATGTTCGCTCTGGCATACGTGTGGTCGGTAATGAGCAACAAAAACGACCTGATTCATCTGCACCGCGGGATATATGGTTTGCGCAGCCGCATAGTGAAGAACATCCTGAAAATAGGGCTGTCTCCTTTCTGTATGCAGCTTTGCGCCTGCATGGTGGTGATACTAATAAATAAAGGACTCTCCACCCATGGAGGGGATATCGCCATTGCAGCCTACGGCATCATCAACGGCATCACGTTCCTGTTTCTAATGATTGTAATGGGCATCTGTCAAGGTATGCAACCGATAGCCGGCTACAATTACGGTGCCCAGCTATATCCCCGCGTGACCAAAGTGCTGCGTGACTGCATCGGCTATGCCACAGTGGTGATGGTTGTATCGTTTGTGGTATGCGAGTTCTTCCCTACCCTTCCAATACGGCTGTTCACATCCGATGAACGTCTGACAGATTTGTCTGTGGAGGGAATGCGGATCATACAGTTAGCCGCACCACTTATCGGATTCGCCATCGTCGTAGGACATTTCTTCCAGAGCATAGGAATGGCGAAAACCAGCATCTTCCTGTCGCTTACACGGCAGCTGATATTCCTAATTCCTTTCCTGCTGACATTCCCGAGTATCTGGGGAACTAAAGGTGTGTGGCTGAGTATTACAGTATCGGATGTCATCTCCGTACTATTTTCAGCTTACATGCTCTGGCGGTTCTACCGTAAAGGCGGCCTGAAGGCAGTCAAAACTCTTAACTGATAATTATTAATCTATAATAAGGAATACATAATTAACAACCAAGAACATCTAATTCACATTCATTATGGAAGAGAAATCAAAATACGTCATCACCATTGGCCGTGAAATCGGCAGTGGCGGCAAAGCCATCGGTGAGCTGATGGCAAAACATCTGAATATTCCAATTTACGACCGCAGTCTGATTCAGATGGCAGCCGAGGAGAGCGGTATCTCTCCAAAAGTGTTCAAGAAAGTAGATGAAGTGCCCCATAAAGGCACATTCTCCTATCTGATGCGCACGCTGTCGTCTCCTTTCGCCTCTTACGGCAACTTCTACCGTAACAGTATGAGTCAGGAGTCGCTGTTTAAGTTCCAGTCGGACATCATCCGCGAAAAAGCGGAGAATGAGGACTGCATCATCGTGGGCCGTTGTTCAGAGTACATTCTGCGTGACCACCCGCGTCACCTGAGTATCTTCATCCGTGCAGACTACGATCAACGCGTGAAATTCCTGATGGACCGCAACGACATCTCATCGGAAACGGCAAAAGACCTGATTGAGCAGACCGACGCTGTGCGCTCTGACTACCACAACTTCTACAGCGAGAACAACTGGGGCGACAGCCGCTCCTACGACGTGTGCATCAACTCGTCGCTTTTAGGAATAGAAGGCACCGCGGAGTTCCTTCTTGATTTAGCGAAGAAGTATCTGAACCTGTAAGACAAGAAGACGAAAAATAACCATATAACCTAATAACCATATATCCGTACAACCGCATAACCTCATAACCGTAAAAAAACATGGCTACATTCCTAATGATTATCCAACTGTTCATTGTGCTTGGCGCACTCTGGGTTGGTTCACGCTATGGCAGCCTTGCCCTTGGTGCCATCTCTGGCATTGGACTTGCCATCCTGGTATTCGGATTCGGTCTGAAACCGGGTTCCCCTCCCACTGATGTGATTTACATCATCATCGCAGCGGTGACCTGCGCTGGTATCATGCAAGCATCAGGCGGAATGGACTGGCTGATACAACTGGCCGAAAAACTGCTACGAAAACATCCTGGACGTATCACATTTCTCGCCCCCCTCTGCACTTTCTTCCTGACAGTGCTGGTAGGCACAGGACATGTGGTCTATACACTGATGCCGATTATATGCGACATTTCACTGAAGAAGGGCATCCGTCCTGAGCGTCCTTGTGCCGTGGCGAGTGTGGCGAGTCAGGTGGGTATCACATGCTCCCCTATCGCCGCAGCAGTTGTGGCGTTCGTGAGCATCTCCGGTGCCAACGGTTTCGATGTGACGATTCCGCAGGTGCTGATGATTACGATTCCAGCCTGTTTGTGCGGACTTATGGCTGCCGCTCTTGCAAGTTACAACCGTGGCAAGGACTTGGACAAAGACCCTGAATTCCAGGCAAAGCTTCAAAATCCTGAGCAGAAAGCCTATATCTACGGTTCATCTGCCACAACACTCGACAAGGATATTCCGAAATCGGCAAAACTGGCCGTCTATATCTTCTTAGGAGCACTTGCCGTCATCGTGATGTTCGCTGCTGTAGAAAGCCTACTTCCTCACCACGACACACTTCGCGCAGTAAAAGACGCTGCACCATTGGCCGTATCCCCCGATGTCAGCATCACCGCTGACCAACTGGTAAAAGCGAAAATCGAGGTCAACGGGCTGACAGAACATTTCGACAAGCCGCTGGCAATGAATCTGGTGATACAAATCGTGATGATAGCCGCCGCCGCACTGATGATTATCTTCTGTAAGGCATCCCCAAAGAAAGCTGTTGCCGGACCGGTATGGCAATCAGGCATGGTGGCAGTCGTGGCAATATACGGTATCGCGTGGCTTGCCGACACCTATTTCTCCAACTATATGAAAGAGATGCAAGAGGGACTGGAAGGCATTGTGGCTCAATATCCGTGGAGCATCTCGCTGGTGTTCTTCCTGGTTTCTGTGCTCATCAACTCTCAGGGAGCAGTAGTTGTAGCCATGTTGCCGCTCGCTTATAAGCTGGGCATCCCCGGTCCGGTGCTGCTCGGTGTGCTACCCTCTGTCTATGGATATTTCTTCATCCCGAACTATCCCTCGGACATTGCCACAGTGAACTTCGACCGATCAGGTACTACCGTCATTGGCAAATACCTGCTAAACCACTCGTTCATGATGCCGGGCCTCATCTGTGTGGCAGTATCGACCACCATCGCATACCTGCTGACACTGATTTTCTATTAACAAGTTCTATTATCACGCAAAGAATACAATGAGGGTGTGTCAAAAAAACTGACACACCCTCGTAGTACATGATAATCAATCAACCACAAAAAAGGTCAGAAATCAAATTCGCCTTTCCAAATTTACGAAAGCGAAAGAATGAGGATGACGTTCGTCGGCGTGATGGGATTCGCGGAAAGTCTCCGTCCATTCGGAACGATCGAAATCGGGGAAAAAGGTGTCTGCATTGTCAGTTGTTGCGTCGATTTCAGTGACACAGAGACGGTCGGCAAAAGGCAAAGCCTGACGATAAACGGATGCGCCGCCGATGATAAAGATTTCCTTGGCATCGTCGCAGCCCTCCTCAGCCTTATGTCGGCAGTCGTCAAGCGCATCCTTCAAAGAGGAAAACACGTCAGCTCCAAGGAAGGAGATGTTTTTATTACGTGAGAGGACAATGTTACGACGGTTTGGCAACGCACCTTTAGGGAGCGATTCGAAAGTCTTACGACCCATGATGATGGTATTGCCTGTAGTGAGTTGCTTAAAACGACGGAGGTCGTCGGGAAGCCAATAAATAAGCTTGTTGCCGATACCTATGGCGTTGTTCCGGTCGATAGCGACGATAATGGAAATCATTTTTAAGTTTTTAGACTTTAGTTTTTAGTTGTTTAATTATGTTTATAATTTAGACGATCAATTCCTAGACAGAAACAGTGGCTTTGATGTGATCGTAGGGATTGTAGTCCTGGAGCTGAAAGTCGTTGTAGTCGAAATCGAAAATACTTTTCACGTCCGGGTTAATAAGCATGATAGGAAGCTTACGGGGGGTACGAGTTATCTGGAGACGTGCCTGTTCAAGGTGGTTGAGATAGAGATGAGTGTCACCGGTGGTATAGATAAAGTCACCCGGTATTAGTCCCGTCACCTGTGCCATCATCATAAGAAGGAGTGAATAGGAAGCAATGTTGAATGGCACTCCAAGGAAAGAATCGGCACTGCGCTGATAAAGGAGGAGGCTGAGCTTGCCCTGTGCCACATAGAACTGGAAAAGTATATGGCAAGGCGGGAGATTCATATTTTCGATGTCTGCAACATTCCAGGCTGACACTATCATGCGGCGGGAGTCGGGGTTGTTTTTGATTTGATCAACCACCTGTTGGATTTGGTCGATATGTCCACCATTATAGTCGGGCCAACTTCTCCATTGATAGCCATAGATATGTCCGAGACTACCATCAGGGTCGGCCCATTCGTTCCAGATGCGGACTCCATGCTCCTGAAGGTATTTTACGTTGGTATCACCTTTGAGGAACCACAGCAGCTCATATATAATCGATTTGAGATGCAGTTTCTTGGTGGTGAGCAAGGGAAAACCATCTTCAAGACTGAATCGCATCTGATTTCCAAACACAGAGATAGTCCCAGTGCCGGTACGATCGGTCTTTTCAACCCCTTCATTAAGGATTCTGTTGAGTAGGTCGAGATATTGTTTCACAATTAATTAATAATAAATAATTCAGGATTCTTTCACACAAAAAATAAAAAAGAAATCAGAGACTAACAAAAACGGAGCACCTTTTTAGAAGTGCTCCGTATTGAGTGCTATTAGAAAATCTAATCGTCGTGTTCTGTCAGTTTGTTAGCCGAATATACAATCTTCAGAGCGTAAGCTTTTCTGAGCACCTGCTTAAGGTCAGTGATAAAACCCATCGGTGTCTCATGATCCACTTTCAGTGAGACAGTGAAGAACGGTTTGTCCTTGTCTCCGATTTTTCCCTGCTCATCGAGTATATACTGCGTTACAATATTTGAGAAGTGCTCGTCGTTGGAAAGCAGCTTGTCGTTGATCTGCACACGGGTACCAGTACCGTCAGCAACGGAGGTCGGTTTACCCATGTAAATAAACGATGTTGCCGATTTACGAGCAAGTTTCTCAAGCTGAGTACCCTGTGGCTTGTCAATCTTCACTTTCAACGTCACCTCACGCATGGTAGTAACCATCATGAAGAAGAAAAGGATGGAGAAAATCAAGTCAGGGAGAGATGAGGTATTCATCTCGGGCATTTCTCTGCCGCCGTCTTTATTAAATCTGCTCATAAATTACAATGCTTTACCAAAACGTTTAGGTTCTGCCTCGGAAATCATCATAGGGCGTGCCTTTCGGATAGCAGCCTTCTGTTTGTCGGTACACTGTTCGTAAGTGCATCCGAATTTCTCCTTGGCCAACTCGTTTCTCACTTCGTTGTATGCCTTCACAAGCGCATCCTGCACTTGGAAATAGACACCATAGCTAGTTCCACGGTCTGTCTGTACAGAAATCACGTGTTCAGGCGTAACCCTGAGTCTTCCGAGTAAATCGAAATCCTTTTCCACCACTTCTGGGAGGTTAGGGTCGTTTTCTGTGTTGAGAATAAACTTCTTAGCCTTCTCAGTGATTTCGGCTGTAGATTTTAAATATTCCTCATCCGTAAGAGTGGCAATCATGATATAATTGTCCTTGTTGATACGGATGTTAAGGATATTTCTCTCTTTAACCTTCTTCTCGTTCTGCTGGTTTTCGTCTTCTGGCGGTCTGGGGAGAGTACGAGCCAATCCCTGGTCTGTGTCCATAGACGTTGTGATGAGGAAGAAGATGAGGAGGATGAAAGAGATGTCGGCCGTTGAACTAGAGTTCAATCCAGGTACTTTTCTTTTCTTTCCCATATCACCTCCTGTTATTTACGTTTCACAAGACTCCAAATGATAGCCGCGATGGCGATAACAGAGAGAATGATTACAGAAATGATAGAAGCATCGGAGATAACGATTTCTCCAGCGTGCTTAAACGGTTCCGGTGAATCCTCTGGAGTATTCCACTGATGTCCGTTGATGAGGAGTGTGTCATGACGGTTAGCGAAGCCGATAACGGCACCGATAATGAGCGTAACGATAGGAAGTCCCCAAGTGTAGAAGAGGGATTTCTCCACTCCGTGTTGCCTGATATACATGATGTAAGCGACAATCATGCCGACGAATGCCACCACGGCCAGAATAAGCGACCATACAATCACCACATCGGTGAGAGCCGGATTATTCTTAGTAGGGTCAGCTTCATATTCATTTCCGAATCCGAAGATAAAGAAACAGATGAAAATCAACGCTGACACTCCGAAGAGCCCGTAAAGCAAATATTTACTAATTTTTTCAATATCCATTTAATGTTCTCCTTTTTATTAAGGGTTAATAAATACGCTTTAAGAAACACGAGCTTTCAGATTACTTGCGAGCTTTCTTAACGTTGTACTTGTAAGTTGTGTCGAGGAGGTCAATAGAAGCATTCTCCATGTCGGCAGTGATACCCTCGATCTTTGAGAGGATGTAGTTGTAGAGCAACTGGAGCAAAAGCGCAACCACGATACCAAGGATGGTTGTCAAAAGGGCCACCTTCATACCACCTGCAACGACTGTCGGGGAGATGTCACCAGCCTTCTGGATATCATCGAACGCCTGCACCATACCGATCACAGTTCCCAAGAATCCGAGAGACGGTGCCATTGCGATGAAGAGTGTGATCCAGGAGCAGCCCTTCTCGAGGTTAGACGACTGAACAGCGCCATAAGCCACAACAGCCTTGTCGATAGACTCAGCGCCTTCGTCTGCCCTCATCAGTCCCTGATAGTAGAGCGAAGCGATAGGCCCACGAGTGTTGCGTGCAATTTCCTTAGCTGCTTCCACGTCACCCTTGTTAACAAGAGCATCCTCGATGTCCTCTTTCATTTTCTTTGTGTTCACATCTGCAAGTGTAAGATAAACGATACGCTCAATGCAGAATGCAAGACCGAACACAAGAGCGAGAGCAGGGAGTGCCATGAAGCCGGCAGAACCCTCGATGAAGTATCTCTTGATAGTCTTGTAGAAACCGCTTGTACCTTGAGGCTCTTCCTCAGCAACAGGTGCAGCTTCTTCCTCAGCAGGTGCTTCTTCATCTACAGCAGCAGAGTCGGTAGCAGCCTCTTCACCTTCAACAGCCTCTGCAGGTGCTTCCTCACCGGCAGCTGGCTCAGCGGTAGCTTCAGGAGCAGCCTGGTCGTCACCAGCAGCAGCTTCCACATTCTCAGCAGCAGCCTCAGCCTCATCCTGAGCATAAGCTGACTGTGTCATTCCAAGAGTAAAAACTCCCATCAATGCAATAATTGCAAATACTTTTTTCATTTTTTGGTTAAAATTTTAAGATTAATAATTATTTAATTTTACTTACATTAATTAGAATTATGTATTTCATGCCATACAATTATGCGGAGAAAGCGGGATTCGAACCCGCGAACCGCTTTGGACGGTTACACGCTTTCCAGGCGTGCCTCTTCAGCCACTCGAGCATCTCTCCTTGTAATATTCGTTCAAATTTTTTGCAAGTTACAACATTTTTTTGA
>JAEEGI010008241.1_pt1 | contig 23074 bp, 18 predicted proteins | sample 8958751 | NCBI WGS metagenome assembly JAEEGI01 (sample SAMN16246545, study PRJNA631951) | gut metagenome | biome: gut microbiome; feature: rumen; material: KS-attached | host: Bos | place: Iran: Karaj | collected 2018-10 | reverse complement strand
AAAAAAATGATAAAAAATAGTGATATTATATAAATAAATAGATAGAAAATTACAAGAAATAAAAAGAAAAAATTTATGGAGAAATTAATGATACAAAATAAAAAGCTTCAAATAATATTTAGACTTAAAAATATATGTTTATTTTTATTATATGACAGTGATGATTCTATGAAAAAAAATCTCCTTGAAGATTAAAAAGAATTAAAGGAAGTAAATTACTCTTAAAGAAAGAAAGTTTCAAAGAAAAAAGAAGGGAAAAAAGTTCCTAAAGTAAAAAAAAATATATTAAGTAAAAGGATAAAAGAAGATTTAGAATCAAAAAAAAAGTAATTTTATTTTTTAATTAGTTTATTTTTTTTTTTGTTTTTTTATTAAATTAAAATATTTATAAATTAAAAAAATGAATATTCATTATATTTCTGAATTATAAAAATAATATAACATCTTTAAATGAAAAAAATAATTAAAAATATCTAAAATAAAATATAAAATAGACTCTATAAATTAAAAAATATTATATAAAAAATGGGAAAAAAGAGTAAATATAAAACTTAATAAAGCACTAATATTATTTTTTAGATTTAAGAAAACAACCTCAACTAATAAAAGGTTCAAATGTTGGATATGATTTATCAGAACTTAAACAAACTTCAACATCAGAATTAAAAAATATATTAAATTTAATATTTCATTATTTCACTAAAAGAACACGTCAAAAGACTCAAAATTCAAATTTTAAAAATTTATTCATTAGAATTAAAAGAGAATTACAATTAAGAGCAAAAAATAATAATTTAAAAAAAGTGATATTTACAGTTGAAGAATCTAAAAAAAAAATAAAAGTAAAACAAACTCAAATTGAAGAAATTATTATTCCTGAGTTTTTAAATGATATAAAAATAATTCAAATATCAAATAATATTAATTCAAATAATTCAAATAATTCAGTTAATTGTAACTCATCTCCATCATTATCTACAACTTATTTTGAAGAAGAATATTTAAAAGAAGATATTGAAAAGTTAAATAATAATAATAATAATAATGTAGAAGAAATTTATAATAAAAATCCTAAGTTTGAAAAAGAAGAATATGAAGAAGTCAATCATATTTTTCCTTATAAAAATAATGATTTTAATTTTGATTATGAAACAAATTTTGATTTGGATTATATTCAAAATTAAATCAATTAAAAAGATAAAATGATTGAAGATGAAGTTTTTTTTTGGGTAAATTTATTATTTTGTTATATAGGGTATTTTATAATGGGAAAAAATTATTAAATTTTTGTTCTGTAGGAATATATATAACAATTATCTTGTAATTATATTTAATTATTTAAATGATGAATTATTACTTTTTGTAATATGTGAATTAATTTAATATATAGAAAATTCTAATTTTATTAAATTAATTTAATATTAAAAAGGGTAGAAATTTAAAAAATTGAAAAAATTTTTTTTCAAATAATTTAAAAAAAAGATTAAAAATAAAAATTAAATTTAAAACCCAAAAAAAAATGGACATATTAACAAAAGTTCAAGAGCGTCAAGTATCAGCAAAAAAATATTTAGAAGAATACGACATAGAAAACATAATAAGTGAAATGTTAAATAGTCTTCTCCACGATAAAGATCCTCATCCATATGTATATATGATAAAATATTTAGCAAGTTTAATGACAGAAGATGAGAGAAAAGAATTTGGTTTAGAAATCCCAGAACCATATCCAACAGCATATCCAGTTGTTAAATATCCTCATTTTAAGGAAGAATCTAATAATTTATTAAAAAAATATTTATCAAAAAGTTCTTTTTTAAAATATAAACAAATTAAAACCAAATATGGTAATAATATTAATTCTATTACTAAATTAACGGATTTATTCCCTGAAGATAAAATAGGTTGTATTATTTCTGATTCAGATTGTATTAATTCTTATAAAGATTTATTAGAACCTATTATTGATGAAGTTCATAATATTAAATCAAGGGAATTAAAGGAATTTTATATTAATAATTATTCTAAAATATTAAATTCTGATTGTGGGATTAATCAATTGAAAGGTCATATGAATAAATTAATTTTCTCTTTTTCTAGAAATGTTCAAGAATATCCTTTTAATAATTTTTCAGCAGGAAATAATAAAATTTCTGAAATTGGAGAATTACTTCAAAATTATATTCAAGAGAAAATCGATCAAAATGTTCTTCCTGAAATGATTAAATATGATTATAAAGAAAATACAAATGAAATTGAAAAAATATTAAAAGATATTAACTTTGATTTTAAATGGATGACTTCTGCTAATTTAAAACAAAGTTGGCCTAATTATAGATATGTTTATATAAGTGAAGATCATTCATTAATAATATTAATTAATTTTGCTGATCATTTACAAGTTTTAAAAGTTTTTGAAGGAAATAATGAAATTAATATTGAAAAAGGTTATAATGAATTAACTGAAATTATTCATCAATTATCTTTAGTTATTCCTTTTGAAGTTCATAAAAATTATGGTTATTTAACAACTAATATTAATTTAATTGGACATGGTTTTGGAATTTATTCTGAAATTATTTTAAAAAATATTGATAAAGTTCCTATTGAAGGAGCCACTGTTGATCAATTATTATATGGTTTAAAATTTGATAATATTGAAATTATAAATGAAGGAAGTAATATTAATTTAATTACTAGAGATTTTTGTAAATTAGATCATAGGATTAATTTATTTGTTGTTCTTTATTTAAATAAAATTGCAGGTTTAGCTAAATTATTTAATAATAATAAAGATCAAAAAAGAATTTCATTTCAAAAAATGATACTTCCAGAAAGGAGAGAAAGTGTATTTAAAAATATAAAAAAAGCATATGAAGAAACATTTGATAAAATAAAATTTAATATATCATCATCAGGAACAAATATAAATGATGTAATAAAGCCAGTTTATGATGGAAATATACCAGAAAATTTAGGATTATTATTTAAAGACACATCTGAATATTTAGCTTTTTTTCCTTTTGTTTGGAAATATATATATTTAAGTCAAGATTTTGATTGTAAATTAATGGAACATATTCATGTTAAAGATGAAAGTCCAAATATAGTTTCAATAGAAGGAAAAGATTTAGATAAAATCAAATCATTATATATATTTTTATTTAGAAATATTGATGGATATCCTTTTTCCTCAAGTAATAATAATGAAAATGAAAAAACTGAAGAGATAATAAAAAATGCTTTAGAATTATATAATTCAAAAAGAAAAAAATGTGAATATTTATCTTTAGTTGATAATAAAGAAGAAGCTGAAAAAATAGCTTTTGAAAATAAATTAATTTTTCATGATGATACATTATGTAAAAGTAATCTTGATTCAGATTATCCTCAAAATAGAGGAATAGTTAAATTTATTGATAAAAAACATTTATTTTGTTGTGTTAATGATATATGTCATTTTAAATTTTGTCTTTGTTTAAAAGAACCTAAAGAAAAATTAAATCAATTTTTGGTTAAATTGATTAAAATTAATAATGAATTTTTTAAATATTTAAAATTTAATTATAATGCAAGACTTGGATTTTTAACAGCAAGTCCAATTTATTTAGGAACTGGAATGAGAATTGAATTAGAAATGAATTTAAGTAAATTAACGTTAATTGATGTTCAAAAAATTTTGGAAAATACAGAATTTGTTGCTCAAGATAAAAATAATTTAATTTTAATTATTAATAAAATTACTATTGGTAAAAGTGAAACAGAATTAATGGGGAAAATGCTTATGTTGATTAAAACAATTTGTGAAATGGATAGTTAATTTTTTTTTTTTGTTTTTTGTTTTGTATATCTGATTAATTGTTTATTTGTAGTATTATTATTTTTTTTAAAAGTTTTTTTATTTAAAAAATTCTGATTTTTTTTAAATGTTTTTATTTTATTTCATTTTATTTATTAATTTATTATTTCTCTTTTTTTTTGAAACAAAATAAATTCATTTATAATTTTTTATTCGAAAAGATATTCTCGTAAATAAGAAAAAGACTTTTAATAATATTAAAAATCCTCCTTTGGAATAAAGAAGAATTGAGTTAAAATAAAAACAAAGTAAAGTAGCTGTTAAATAATTAAATAATTAATAAACAATGTAATATAGTTTATGAAAAAAGATTTAAACAAAATAATTTAGAAGATTATAATAAAAGAATTGAAGAAAAAATAGAATATGAAAGAAATAAAAAATAATTAAAATATGGAAAAAACAATTGTGCATAAACTATATTCTAAATTAATATTTTCAAAATATTTTAAAGATAAATAGTTAAAAACATATATTAAATTTTTATATTTCAAAAAAATTAATCAGTTATATTAATAAACTTTATATTAATAAAAATTTTTTATAATTGCTATTATATTAATTTATTAAAGTGCGGTAATATATTTAAAAAGAAAAAAAAGAAAAAATACAATAACAAGTTAAAGATTACATTATAATAATCTTCTTATCTTTAATTGCCCATATATTTTTTCATAATAAAGTTTTTTATATTTAAAAAATTAAAGAAATTCTTATAGAAATTAAATTTAATTTTTGAATTTATCCTTCAAAAGAATTATTCTTAATAAAATCTTATATACAATTCCAAAAAAACAAAATCTAAAATGAAGAAAGAACAATAAAAACCAATAAAAAACCAAAATAAAACAGAGATAAAACCGAATATAAAATAAATTTTTTTTCTAATAAAGTGTTTAAAAAAAATGTTAAAACTTTGAATATATTTATATAAATAATGAGTATAAAGTCCCAAATAATTCAAGAATTTGAAGAAGACAAAAAAAAAGAATCACCACAGACTCAAATTAACACATCACATCCTTTTAACATGAAAAAATTTTGGAAAAGCATTAATGAATATCAATTTTCCAAAAAATACAAATTAAATCCTTATAAAATAAGCCATCTTATTTCATTATTTTCTCAACATGGTAAGATAAATTAAATTAAAATATAATTTATATTATTTTTATATTTATAGTTCCAGAAAATGATTCTGTTTATTCAGGAACAGGATTTCCTAAAAATTTCTTAACTTTTTCTGGAAAATATTTAGAACAAAAAATAAGTAAGAATACTATTTTTTTTATTTTTTCCATTTTATTATTTTTAATAAAGAAAAAAATAATCCTGAGTTTGTTACAAAATTATTTGGTTGTAATGTTTATTTAGATAAAAGTGATTGGTTATTAAATTGTTATGAAAATAATAATTTTGAAGAAGAAATTAATTTTTTAAATAATAAACTTTTTCAAATAGAACAAATTAATTTAAATAATCTTTCCAAAATACAATATATATCAAAAAAAAAAATAAATAAATTACCAAAAGAAGAAATTGATTTAGATTCACCGAAAATAAAACAACAACAATATGATAATTTAATTAATCAAATATATAGTTTACAAATGAAACAAATTGCAGAATCAATTTGTGGAATAAAGAAAGAAAAAAATAATAATAATGAAAATAAATATATAGTAACATTTGATCCAACAGAAAATATGCAATCAATTAAATTATCAGAAAGTGAATATGAAGATTTAATTAGTTTTAGAGATCCTTCAAATAGTATTAGTGTTTATGATTTATTTCAAGAAAAAACTCATTTATATTATAATACAGGATCAAATAATAATATTAAAGTAAAAACTAATTTAAAAAAAGAAGAAATTCAAGTTGCTAAAAAAATCGAAATTAAATATGATTATTGTCATCATTGTAAACAAAGAAAACCAAGTGAAGTTATTATACAATGTAAATCTCATTTATTTGGAAATAAAATGTGTCAAAGACCAATAAAAAGTTTTTGCGTTAATGGAACAACTGTAATAAGAAGTAAGAATATATTTATAAATTATTTTCATTTAGAATATAAAAGTTTAATTATAAGAGATTTTGAAGGTAATACAAATGAATTTATTGAAGTAACAAAAGATAAAGAAAATCCATGTCAATGTAAAAGATTTTTCTGTAATTTTTGTTTAAAAGGATCATACGATACTTTAGGTGAAGATATAAAAAATAAAAATGACTGGTTATGTCCTTATTGTACAGGTCAATGTTTTTGTACAAGATGCACTAGATATGATAAATTATTGAAATTAATAGCTTTTTATATTTCTATTAAAGGAGACATTAATATATTATATGATGCTTTAATTGTTAGAAATAGAATTTTAGATATTTTACATAAAAATATGGTTATTAGTAATATTCTTATTGTTATTAATGATAATAATTTAACTCCTGAAAAGATGATTAATGGAATTATGAATCCTGGAAATGAAGAAAAAAATTTAAAAGAAATTATTGATAAATATTATGATCTAAAAGATAATTTAGTTATTTTAAAAGAATATTTTAATAAGTTATTCATTCAAAGCAAAGTCGATAAAAGTTTATTATTTTATGAAAAAGAAGGTTGTAAATTTAAAAATGAATTTATTGGAAAAAAAAGACTATTGGAATTGGAAAATGAAAGTGATGAAGAAGAACAAGAAACTTTAAGTAGAGATGGTAATAGTAGTTGTGATAGTAAAATTAAAATTAAAACAACTAAAATTTATTTTACTAGAGCAGGATCAAATAAATAAATATTATTAAATATATATTATATGAAGAGCTGTTATATAATGTGAAATTGTCATAACTTTTTTTTGTTTTAAAATATTTTTTTTTTATATAGAGTTAATTCTTTTTTCTTGTATTGAAAAATCATAATTAAAAATAAAAAAGATAAAAAAAAAATTATTTTAATTGATAAATTTTGATAATCAATTTATATTTCGAATAAAACCAAAAAATTATAATAATTCACAATAAGTTATTATGTAAATAAAAACAAAATGAAATATTTATTTTCTAATAAAATATTTGTATTATTAACTTTTATCAAAATAACTAATTCAATATTTAGAAATATAAATATTTCTTCTTTTCCAAATAGTGATTCATTTAAACCTATTGAAGGCATTCAAGTGAATGAAGAAACTATTTATTTTCTTTCAGAAGGTGATTATTCCTATACTTTTTCAATAAATTATGAATTAAATTCCCATTCATCCCTTTTTAATTCTTTTTTAGAACATCAAACATTAAATAAAAAAGAATCCCCATCTATCAAAATAGATAATTTATATTATGCTAAAGCTTGTGTGACTTTTAATAACGATGATAATTCATATATTATTTTTTACGAATATTCTTCAAATTTAATAAAAAAAATACTTTTAGATGAAAATGATAAAATAAAAACTAAATGTTCAATTGATTTATCAAATGATAAAACTTTAATTGTTTCATATCTTACAAATCATAAATATATTGTTAAAGTGTTTGATAATATAAATTATTTATCTTCAATGGTTACTTATAATTTAAAAATGTTTGAAAATACTCTCACTAATACAAAATTATTTAATTGTATTTTTTCAAATTTTTATCTTAATATTTATTGTAGTTCTGGTAAAATAAATGGATATGAAATTTATTTCCAAATATATAATAAAATTAAAAATATAAATTCATTTAATTTTGAAGTAAAATATAAAAGTAATATAAATGGTAATCCTAAAATTATTTATACAATTTTTAAAAAATTTAATGAAACTTTATTTTATACAATTAGTTTAATGAAAGATAGTATAATAGAAATTGATAGTTTTATTCCTAAAGATAATAATTTAATTCTTTATAAATATCTTTATTTAGAAACCGGAGAAGATTATAATAATATTTTAGAAGTTGAATCAGCAAAAATAAATGATAAAAGTATTATAGTTTACATTTATTTTGATAAAGAAGTTTTACTAACCCATCAAAAAAAATTTTATCATTCTCTTTATTTATTTGATATTCAACAACTCTATTATGTTGATCTTACTTTAAATAATTTTTATTATACATTTAATGATATTACAAATCCAATTGAATATTATCCACAATTAATATCTTCATCCACATTTTGGCAAATTTTTTTTACTTTTACAATTAATAATAGTAACAATAAGGATTTATTTTTCTTTTCGTTTAAAAGGCCTAATTGTATAAATAAAAAGTTAAATATAAGAGTTTATTCAATAACCCAAATAAATTTATTTGATTTAACTGAAGATACAATTTATTTATATTATAAAATAAAAATTGCAAATAACAATAATAATCTTATATGTTTTGATTCTTCAAATCAAATAATTGATTGTAAAATGCATTTATCAAATTCATTGAAATATGAATGTTCAAGCCCAATAACAAAAGATACTATATATTATTTTTTAATTAAAGAAGATATATCAAATTCAATAAATCAATTATATGAAGGAATAAATTATGAAATAAATAATGTTAATTTTCAAACACCAAGTGATTTATGTAAAATTGAAATAAATGTTATTAATTGTTATATTAATTGTAAAACATGTGAAAAATTAGGAGATGAAAATACACAATATTGTACTTCTTGCCTAGATAATTATATTTTAGAAAACGGAAATTGTATTCCATTTAATGAATATTAAGTCAAATTAAAGAAAAAGAAATGATATTAACTTTTGATTCATTAAATAAAATAGATGTTTCTGAAGTTGGTTTTATTCAAATTGAAAGTGATGAATGTAAATTTACAAAATATCTTTTTTCACTTAATATAACTTCTGAAAGTAATTCTTCCCCAAATTATTCTAAAGAATGTAAAGAATCATTAATCACCAATTATAATTTAGATAATGAAACTTCAATATATATTTCTCAACTAACTTTTAATAATAATAATTATCCAATTTCAAATATTAAATATAAAATTTTTGATAAAGAAAATAATGAACTTACATTAGATTCTTGTGAAAATAATATTATTTATGAAATATATCCTATTAATTATGGTCAAGAAGAAAATATTTGTTTAGATTTTTATTTTAAAATTTTAGAAGAAAAGAATTATAATATTTATGAAGCAGAAAGTGATTTTTATAATGATAAATGTACTAGATTTTCTTTATCTAATAAAGATATGACTCTTAAAAATAGAAGAGAATATTTTTTTAAAAATATTTCTTTTTGTTATGAAGGATGTAATTTTAAAGGAATTGATAATGAAACTAATTTTATTATTTGTGAATGTAATGGGACAATATTAAAAAAGAAAAATTTAAATTTTGATAATATTATTTATTATAATCAATCAGTAAATTTTCCTACAAAATTCACAAAATTTAAGTAAGAAGAATCTCAAAAAGAAGAAGAATCATTACCTCCAGAGAAACATTATTGTTTACCATACTTAGCATTTTTCCATTTAGGTGAATTACCCAAATTAAATTTAGATACTCGTGAATGTGGTGACTACATGATAAACATAATAAGAAAATATTTAAAATTTGGTATTAATGCTGTGAGAGTAGATCATTCTCCAGGACCATCATTAAATTTCTTAAAAAGAATAACAAGAGAAATTCACAAAGAATTTCCAACAGTTTCTTTCATTGGGGAAGTTCCTCCTGAATAAATGTTCCAATTAGTAGAAATAATAAAAGGAATTTCATTAGAAAAATTAAGGAAAGTTAATCAACAAAGTTTAGATATTGTTCCGTTCATTGATGATATATTTAATGATTATGAAGGTATTTTAGATGGTCTTCTTGATTTTACTTTCAAATATATTAATGATTATCATATTTGGGGTTATATACAAAAAGAAGAAGATACTATTCAAAATATTAAAGAATATTATGAAAGATTTAAAGATAGCAAATTAATTCTTACTAAATTTGTTGGATTCTCATGATTAAAATCGTTTTCTTTTCTCTTGTAATCAAAAGAGAAATCTTATGAAAAGAATGGTTGATATTTTATTTATGCATTTTGAAGGAAGAGATGATCCTCTTGTTATTTATTATGGAACTGAAGATTTTATGACTCAATATAAAAATAAAGATGATGAACCTTTTGGAGATGCTTTTTCTAGACAACCTATGAATTTTGAATTTGAATGGTTGAAAAAACATTTTGATAAGAAAAAATAAAGATTATGAGTTTTTATTTTTTATTTAAGTGATTTTTAACATTTTTTATTAAAGTTAAATTAAATTTATATTATTTAAGCATAAAAAAACTAATTAATAATTAACAAAATAATTTATAATTGTTAAATATACAATTATTATACTTCGTAAAAGAATTATATTTCATGAATAAAAAGATTAAAGAGTGTAAAAATGAATTGTTATTATTTGATTAATATTATTTAAAAAAAAAAATAATATAATCTTATGGGAGGATATTTATCAGATAATAAAGAAAAAAAGAAATTATTCTTCCAAATTTTTTTTATGAAAATAAAGAATATCTAAATGATAATCCTTCTTTAATAAGTTTAGGAATTAATATAGGTTCATCAAAAACAGTTTATTCAATATTTTCAAAAAAAAAATAAAAAATACATGATTAATGTTCTTTTAATGAATAATTCAAAAAGAATTATTAATATGTTATATAAAGGAAAATACCTTATTTGGTGAAGGTTGTTCCAAATTATTTACAAAAAAATATAAATATTTCTTTTAATAATTTTATCTATAGATTAATTGGTTTCAATGAAGAAGATAATCTATTTAAAGAAGAATTAAAATATATGTTTAATAAAGAAGATAATCTAAAATTTCAATATTATAATGAAAAGAATGAAATAGAAATAGAATCAATAAATTATGAATGCATAATAGCAGATTATTTAAGTTTAATTAATGACTATAATTTACAAACTCAAAAAATTGAATATGATATTACTTGTATAAGTGTTCCTGATTTTTATACTCCATTTAAAAACAAAAATTAAATTTAATACGCGAAGGAATAGGAATGAAAAATATAAATATATATAATGAATCATCTGCAATTACAATGTATTATGGATATACTAAATATAATGATTTACTTAAAAATAATCAAAAAGAAATAAATATTTTATTTATTGATATTTGTCATTCAAAAACTTCTTTTATTTTATCTAATTTTAAAAATGATGAATTTAAAGTTGTATATGTTTTAAATAATCCATTTATTGGAGGAGGAAATATTGATTTATTATTATGTGATTATTGTAAAACACAATTAAAAAAAAAAATATAGATGAAGAAATGAAATTTAAATTAATAAAAGAAATTAAAAAAGATTTTATAATTAATAATGTTATTTAAATTTGAAAATAAATATTACAAAAGAAACATTTAAAAAAATAATAAAAGATTAAACTGATTAATTAGAAAAAGAATTCATATTTAAAACAAAATGAAATTAAATCAATAGAAATAATAGGTGAAATAATTTGAGACTGTAAAGTTTCTCTTAAAACACTTTTCATATTTTTTGGAATTGAAAATATATTATCTTTTTCATCAGGTTCAACTCTATAACTTTGAAAATCTATAATTATTCTCATAAAAAGATTAATTCTATTTCTTATAGGATTAGTGTCTTTTATTTTCATATTATAATTATTAAAATAAATAAACTTTAAAAAACAAAAATTCGATATTATATAAATATTAATATTATTCCAAGTCATAATATTTAATAATTAAATTATATTTCTTTAATAAGAAGAGAAATAGGAGTTCTTAACATTTTTATAGAAGGAATAATAGTAGAAAAAAGACCTCCAATTATACTAAATAAAACAATTGATATTATATTAGATATTTTAATAGAAAAATTAACATTTACATTAGTAAACATTTGCCATTGTAAAGACATTGTATAAGAAATTAAACTTCCTATTATAGTTCCAATAAAACTACTTGTTAAAATTAATACTATAGCTTCACAAATATATATAAATACAACTTCCCTTTTTTTCATTCCTAAAGTTCTCATAATTGCAATTTCTTTTTTTTGTTCAAATATATTTATTGTCATTGAGGCAGTTAAATTAAAAAAACAAAAAAATAAAACAATAGCACTAACAGTATAAAATATTTTATAAACAATTTTAGTTACAATTTCAATTCTTTCTTTGATATTATTAAATAACCAAACAAAATATAAAGTTTCAGATTCAACAATAATATCATAAATTCCATCAACTGATTTTTTAATATCTGAATTTGGATTAACTTTAATATTAATAGTTTCAATTGGAAAATTATTATAAAAGTAAATTTTAAGATCTTTTAATTTATTACTATAATATCTTTGACATTTATTAATAATATCAATAAATAAAGGAATAGAAATAATATTTGTTCTTTGATAAAAAATTGAAGGAACTGAACTCATATGAATTCCTCCACCTGAATGTAATAAAAAAGCAGGTTTTGAAATAAATTTCATTTGATTTAAATTATTAGGAATTTTAAAATTAAATAATATTGTACTTGATAAATCAGCTTTAAATTCCCAATTAAATAATGCACTAATACCTATTTTACCTATATTATCCTTGAAATATAATTGTTCACTTGGATTATATTTCTTTAAATTTTTATTTTGTTTAAATATTATTAAATCTTCTTTTTCAGTTGCATGAAAATAATTTGGGGAAATTCCTTTTGTGAAAGTTTCATATTCTAAACTTTTACCATAATTTTGAATTGTTGTTTGACTTCCAAAACATAAATCTGTAATTGTAGGTGTTTTAAAAGAAAAATATTCTATATAGTTTTTTTTATACATTTTTAATAAATCTAAATATAAATCTTTTATTGTAAAAAATGAATTAACACTCTTTAAAACAATTTCACTTCCTGTTTCCATTATAATATCTTTTTGAGATGATTGAATTATTAAATTTAAACCTACACTTATCATAATAAAAACTCCTATTGATAAAGAATACATTATACTTGTTTTTCTATTTTTTATTCTGTGAGCTGTTAAGTTTTTTATTATTAAACTTTTAGTATAATTATTAGTGAAAAATAATAATATTTTAGTTAAAGACTTTTGTAATATATTTTCTATATTAATTGATAAAATTACAAAGCCTAATAAAATACCAAATAAAATCCATAAAAAAATTCCTCCTAACATACTAAAATTTACTGATATTAATGATAAAGGAAGAAAATAATATATTGAAGCACCATATAGAAAAGTAATTAAACCTAGAATTATAAAATTATATAATTCTTTCTTTTCAAGAGATATAATTTCAATTTTCATTCCTGAAGTTTTATTGATTGATGTATTTAAACTTGTAGCAATATTTTTTCTTAATATACTTCTAATAGGTAAAATTGAAGCTGTTATAGGAGATAAAAAATTAATACAAAAAGCGAGAAAAAAACTATTTGTTGTGTAAGATAAATTTAAATTAGTTTGAATTAAATTTTGAAGTGAAGTATTTATTAAATTTAAAATATGAAAATGAAGAAAGAAAGCTAAAATAAAAGCAGGAACAGAAAAAGAAATACATTGTAAAATCACAATTAAAATTATATGTTTTTTAGTGCTTCCAATTAAACGTAAATTTCCAAATTCAAAAGAATTAGTTTCAGTAGTGATTAATAAAAGAGAATAAATTAATATTAAACTTAAAATAAATAAAGAAATGATAATTAAATCGAAAATTAAATTTAATAAAACTGAACCATAATTATATCTTTGCATTCCTCTTATTAAAGGCATTTCAATCCACATATGACCTAAACTATTAATATTAATAACTAAATTATTTGCAAATGAAATTGCTTTTTTTAATAATTTATGATAATCACTTTCAATATAATTTATTATTCTATTTTTTGGAAAATTTACTATTAATTGTGTTGCAAAGTGATTTGGATTAATATTATTTAATTTCTTTTTATAATCTGGAAATAATTCATTTATTGTTTTAGGAATAAAATAAGAAAAATGTTGAAAAAAATTATCCATTTCCATAAAAATTATATTTTTACTTGCATCTCTTAATTTACCATAATAATGATTAATTACTTTTATAACTTTACAATTAAAATACATTTCAGGATTTATTTCTGATATTTTATTAATATTTTCATTATATTCATTTTCATAATTAAGTAAAATATGATTAAATAAAAATTCTTTTGGGTTAATAATCATTAATAAAGTATCATTAATTATTGAATTTTTCAAAGTTTCATGAATTATACATTCACCTCTTTTTAAAGGATGAAAAGGATAATTTCTTCCTAATTCAATTTCCTTTTCTCTAGTAGTATTAATTAAAACAATATTAATTACATTTCCGTGTTTTAAATCATTTCCTTTCAATATAATTCTAGTAGTAGAAGTTAAAGAAGGATTATTTTCATCAGTAAAATTACTCATTTTTTCGATAAATTTAGAATTATTTATAAAAGCATAATCGAAGTAATAATCAGTATAATTAAATTTATTATATTTTCTTTCAAATGGATATGTATTTAATATTATATCTCTTTCACCATATCTTCTTTCTGCTATCATTAAAAAAATCACTGAGCCTTGGGCTACTACTGTTTTAGCTATTAAACTTACTAATGATACTAAGAAACATGCAAATAAACATAAAAAATAATATATTTTTCTTCTTAAACTTTCTTTTATTGCATGATCTAATACAAATTTCATTTTTAAAGTTTTTTAAATATTTATATAATTAATTATTAATTATTTAATTTATTAATATAATTAAAATATCAACCAAAACTTAACTTATTTAATATTCAATCATTAAATAAAATAAATGAAAAAGTAAAAATCAATAATGAAAGCATATATAATATTTAATATAAGTTTTAAACCTATATAAAATCCTTAGAAAAAAATAAAAAATCATTCATATTATCTTTTAAATTAAAAAATACTAAAAAAAATATAGTCTAATTTATGGTAAGGTAAATCCACTTATATTTAATATCAAATCAAAAAAGACCAAACATTTCTTTATTCCTTTTTTAATATTTGTCTTTCCATATTTATAGAACATATCTTAATAAATATCTTAATTAATCTTATTAAATTTAATAAAAAATCTCCGAGCCGGAGAGTTGAACTCCGGTCACCTGCGTGACAGGCAGGTATACTAACCGCTATACTAGCTCGGAATGTTAAATTTCTATATATTAAATATTATTATATTTTTTTTAAGATGAATATGATATTAAATTCTTATAAAATTACTTCAAAAAAAAGACATTTAAGAAATAAATATTAAAGAATTAGAAGATTATATTTAAAAAAAGTTGAACAAATTATTTAAGTGAAAAATTGAAAAAGATCGAAATCGTTATCATTATATTAATATTAAAGAATTTATAAGATAAGAAATTAAAGAAGAAATATCTGATTAAATATCGTTTAATTAATGAAAACTTTGAAATTTAATCTAAGTTTAAACCTTTGTTTTATTTTTAATGTGTGTAATAAAATAGAAAAAACTCTTAATAATTTAAACAATTAAAATCTAAAAGAATTAAATTAAAAGAATATTTGTTTTAAATAACAATTAATAATTATTAAATTATTTTTTTTATTATTTTTAATAATATATAAATCTAATTAAAAAAATATGATAAAAAATGTTAGTAGAATATAATTTTTTTAATGTTTATACATTATCTTCATTTTCCTTATTTTTTAATTCCTTATTATTTTTTTTAAATTTTAAAATTAACTTTTCTAAATTTTCAAACCTTTTATTATTTTTTTTTTTTTCAATGTTTCTTTGTTTCTTAATATTATCAATTTCTTTTTGTAATAACTTATATTTAGAAATTAAATTTTTTCCTGATTTTTGATTATCTTTTAAATTAAAATCAGTTTCAACTCTTTTCTCATCATCATTCTTTAAATTATTTCTATCACTATTATAAAAATGATCAAAAGTTTTATTATATTTTATATTCAAATTCCCAATTTTATTATGACTTTTTTTTTTCTTTTCATGATAAGAAAAACAAAAAGAATTAATATTTAAACAATTATCTTTAAATTTCCCATTTTCAACATAAATACTTGGAAAGTTAGTAATAGTAAATCTTTTATTGTTCATTTTACTAAAATTAATTTTACTTCTTAAAGCATAACCCCAAATTAAACAATTTCCCCCAACATTAATATTTGGATCACAAGGTGAAGCACAAATTAAAATTATAAGATGTGAGTTTTTAAATATAACATTATTATATAATTCATTCATCATTTTAGATTTTATTATATCTGTATTTGAACCTTTACTCAAATTAATTGATATATTATTTAAATCATAATATACTTTTGAACTTTCTCTATATAATAATGTTGTTGGTGAACTTGCAGGAGCAAAACCATATAATGAATCATTTAATTCTATAAATGATAATTTGGAAAATGATTCTATTGTATTATTATCTTTTAATTCATCTAAAGTTGAATCTTCTAATAATTTTATTATTTTTTCATTTGAATTTATTTTATATATTGTAAATGTTAATATTAAATTTGATTTATTTTCTAAATATTGAATTTTCTTCATTTGAGCTATATCTCTTCTTTTTTGTTGTAAATTTGATATTATTGAATAAAAGTCTTTTATTTCTAAAATAATATATTCTTCAAAAATATTTTCTTTTTCATCTAAATAATATTGATCAATAACTAAACTAAGAAATAATTTATTATTATTAATATTTTCATTATTTAAATTATCTTCATTATTTTCATTATTAAAATTATCTACATTATTTTCATTATTTAAATTATCTTCATTGTTTTCACTTTCACTATCATTCTTAACATTATTATTCATATAATCAATATAATATAAAATTTTATCAACAGAAAAAGCAATAACACCTTTAATTTTAACAGTTCCAAAAAGAGTATATGATTTTCCACTTCTTGAAGGTCCAGCAATAAAAAAAGAAGAATTTATTCCTTGAAATAATTTAGTTATTTTATTATCTATAGTTTGAAAAAAAACATCACATAAATCTTCTACTTCATTAAAGCAATTATCATATTCATATATTGATGCATTTTCTAATATTGTTTTATTTATTTTTAATAAATCATTCTCTGTTTTTAAATTATTCATTATACATGTTCCATTTAAACCATCTTGTGTTATTGCTATTTTATTACATTTTGGATATGTTGTAAACATATAATATAAATAATTAAATATTAATTTTTTCTTTGAATTATTTGATTCTGATAAAGTTTTACTTGTTTTATTCTTTAAAGATGAATTTGATTTTTTGTTTGTTTCTGTATAAGTTGAATCTCTTGTGGTTGATTTTAAATTTACTGTTTTTGGATTTGGAGATTTTGTTCTTCCTTTTATAAAATGATCTGGTAATTTTGTATATCCTCTTAAACGAACAAAAATTTCAACATTTTCATTTTTACTTTCTTTAGGAAAAATAATATTTGTTGAAAAAGTTTCCATTAAAAAAAATTATTTTCATATATTTTAATTCAATTTGTTTGAAAAAATCAAATTATAATTTAAAAAGAAAATATTTATTTTAAAAATGGAAAAAGAAAATATATTAGATCCTTTTTTTCAAACATTAAAAACAAAATTCCAAGAATTACTAGAATTGATTTCAAAAAATAAATATATATTAATAGTCCCAGCAAAATCCTTAATAACAGAAAGTACATTAACATTACAATTTTATTACAATCACATATTTTCAATAAGTAAATATGATCCGACTTTATATATAAATTTAAATGGTAAAATATTAAAATATGAAGGAAATCACTTTGATACTTTTTTAAATTGGTCAAAAGATTTAAATTTAGAAATTAAAGATGTTATTCAATTTAATTTTGGAAATAATATAAATATTCAATGTTATCAATTAGCAAATGCAGCTTGTGATGAATCAATTGAAGGAAATATTTCTTATTTAAATAAAGATAAAGATCTTAATAAAGATGATGAAGTTCCTTCGTGTAAATCAATTAATGATTATCTAAAATTTTTTGATAATTTAAAAGGAGAAAATGCTGAAAAAGCAAAAATTGCACTTAAAGATTTAATTTATGAATTAAAACATAATGTTGTTTTTATGAAAGGTTATGAAAGTTCTTATGTTAAAATTTTTAATGAAAAAGTTAATAAATATTGTGATTATTATATTAGAGGAAAAGAAAGTAAAAATGGTTCTGATAATATTAAACCACTTTTAAGTAAAAAAAATGGTGATAATATTGTACATCAATTAACTGAAAGTTTAATTTTTTCTAATTTATATGATTTTCTAAAAAAACATCTTAATCAATTTTTCAAAGAAAAAAATGATGAAATGAGAAAAAATATAAAAGATAATATATATAAATATGAATTAAATGGTTTAAATATAGATGAAAATTGTAAAAGCTGTAAATTAGAAAAAGCAATAGATAAATTAAATGAAATAGAAAAGTTTAAAACAATATTTGAAAAAGTGAGATTATTAATAGAAGTAAATAATTTAATAATAGAAGAAGTGAAAAATGTTTATGAAACAAAAACAAAAAAAACATTTAATTCAGATTCAGATCAATTACTTCAATTTTGGATATTTGTAATAACACATTCAAAAATAATAAATTTATTTGCTGAAGTTTTTTTCTTAACTTCATTTATATTATCTAGAGGATTTGGACCTGAAGCTTTTGTTCAAACTACTTTCCTAACAGCGTGTTCTATTTTAGAAAAAGAATTAGTTAAAGGAAATAAAGTAGTTTCTGCTCAAAAAATTGAAGCACAATATATTTCTTTAAATGAGTCTTAAAAATAATAATTTAATTTATTATATTTAAATTCAAAAAATTATAAAAAAACAATTATTTGTTAATGGAGAATACTATTCTATTAGAAGAAAATGACAAAAATTATTTATTTGGATTTGAAATAAAAGAAGAATATTTAACACTCACTGTAAATGTAATAGAAAGAAATTGTGGAGTCTATCAAATTCAAAAGAACTTAGAAGATTGGAAAAAAATCCATATTGTTTTTAATTGCTTCAAAAACTTAAAAAGTATAAAAGATTTTTTGATAAAAGCCATAAATAAAAAAGATATTAAAATTAATTTTTCAGAAAAAATCCTTTTAATAAATATTAATATAGAAGTTCTATATGAAAATCAAATGATATCAATAGAATTAATTCAAAAAGAAATAAACAAAGATGATTTAATATTGAAATTATGTGAAATTATAAAAAATATAAAAAAAGAAAAATCTAAATCTGATATAAACATAATAAAGGAATTAGAAAATCAAAAAAATGAAATTAATGTTTTGAAAAGTGAAATTAAAACAATGAATGAAATGATTAATGGCTTAAAAATGTATATGATATTTTAGAACAAATTAATTTCTATAGTAGTTCTATAGTAATGAATAAAGAAGAAATAGATTTATTGAAATCAGCCATAAAAGAAAGATTAGGAAAAGATATTAAATATTTCAAAAGATTATATAAAGCATCAACAGATGGGGAAGATCCATCAACATTCCATAAATTATGTGATAATATAGAAAATACAATTTCTTTTGTTAAAACTGGAGGTAATAGAAGATTTGGAGGTTTCACTACTCAAACATGGAATCAAGTTAGTTCATATACTAAAACTGATCAACATGCTTTTGTATTTTCTTTAGATAAATTAAAAATATATCCTTATACTAATAATGGAAGAGCTATTAGATGTGATAATAATTATCATCCAACTTTTGGAGTAGGTTATTGTGATTTTAGATTATGTGGAAAGCCTTTGACTAGTAAAACTTTATATACTGATCAAACTTCTGGTGATAGAAGCTATAATTATAATGGAGATGGAAATGCTTTATCAGAAGATGGAAAGGGAAATTGTATTACAACACTTGAAATTGAAGTTTATCAAGTTATTCTATAGATTATTATAGTAAATTCAAATATATTTTATTGATTTATCAAAACAAAACAATCTTTCATTCTTTTATCAGGTAATTCCTTCTAAAAAACAGTTACAATCATATGAGATCAATTTGTTTTTTCTAAAATAACAACGATCGATAACAAAACTAAGAAATAATTTATTATATTTTCATTATTTAAATTATCTTCATTATTTTCACTTTCACTATCATTATTAACATTATTATTCATATAATCAATATAATATAAAATTTATTATCAGAAAAAGCAATAAATCCGTTAATTTTAATAGTTCTAAAAAAAATATATGATTTTTCACTTCTTGAAAGATTCTATATAAGTTGAATCTCTTGTTGTTGATTTTAAATTTATAGTTTTTGGATTTGGAGATTTTGTTCTTCCTTTTATAAAATGGTCTGATAATTTTGTATATCCTCTTAAAAGAATAAAAATTTCAACATTTTCATTTTTACTTTCTTTAGGAAAAATAATATTTGTTGAAAAAGTTTTCATTTAAAAAAATTATTTTCATATATTTTAAATCAATTTATTAGAAAAAAAAAAAATTAAAATATTAAAATACGAAGGAAATCACTTTGATACATTTTTAAATTTGACAAAAGAATTAAATTTAGAAATTAAAGATGTTAATCAATTTAATTTTGGAAATAATATAAATAAATTTAATTTCTTTTGATTTTAATAATACAATCTTTAGTATGATCTACAATTTTCATATTTGGATTTATTTTAAGAGGTAAACCTTGAATTAATAAAACATGTAAGTATAATTCTTTAATTAAATCTTCTTCATAACTTGTTCTATTTTAGAAAAAGATTTGGTTAAAGGAAATAAAGTAGTTTCAGCTCAAAAAATTGAAGCACAATATATTTCTTTAAATGACTCTTAAAAATAATAATTTAATTTATTATATTTAAATTCAAAAAAATTGTAAAAAAAATGTCTATTTTGTTTAAAATATAATTAAAATGTTTTCAACTATACTAATAAAGATTACATATACAAATTTGAATCTTTTTTTTATTTATATTATCTCAGTTAAAATCTATTATAATAATATACGAATTAAATCGCTAATTTTAAACATGATCCAAGATTTAGTTTTTATTCCAATAAATCTAAACAAAGTAATAATAAAAGATATTATTAAAGTGTATAATACATTTATTACAAAACTAACAAAAACAGAAAGTGCTAAAATTAATTGAGTGTTTTTATATAAATAACAAAAAATAGATAAATAATAAAAATAAAAACAATCTAATAACAGTACTATAATAAAAGATATTGTCCTTTTAATTTTCATAACATCATAAAGATCAGCTAATTTATTTTTAATAATTGTATTTTCTGATATTTTATCTAATTTCCTCATTAAATATTTTATTTTTCCTCCTGTTGATGTTAATAATAGTTTAATTTTACATAAAAATATTGTAATTAAACTTGCATAAAAACATCTTAAATATTCATTTGGATAAAAAAATAAAAATTTTCCTTCTTTTTGATTAAATCTATCTGAAATATAATTATCGTAAAAAATAAAAGAATTTGAAAATAAACTTGAAAGAAGATAATGAAATAAAATAAAAAATCTTAAATAACTTGAAAAATCTAAAGAACGTGAAAAATGAACAGAAAAAATAATTTGTGTATCACAAAAAATATGAATAAACATTTTACAAATATTTCTATTGTCATCATTTATTGCATTAGAATAATCTAATTGATTCAATTCATCTAATGTTAATATTTCTTCTTTATTGTTTTCAAAAATAGAAATTTTTTTTTTTATATTTGTTTTTATTAAATTTCTATTTGTACCACTTTCAAGATTATTATTTGAAACTAAAAGATTAATATCATTTTTTTTATTTTTATCATATAATGTATTTAATTTATTATTCAAAGATAATTTTTCATTACTTTCTTTTGAATAAATATTATTTACTTCTTCTTTTTCATTTTCATTTTCATTTTTAACAGTAATTGTTTCAACAATTGTATTATTTTCTTCAGAAACACGGTTAGTATTTAAAGAATTTTGTGAAGATTTCTCATTATTTTTTTTTTTTTTAAATATATTTCTAGAAGTATTATGTGATTTTTTATCATTTTCTGATTTTATTCCAAATTTTTGTGACTTTTTTTCAAGATATTTATTAGGATTTGAAATATTTATATTTTCATTTTCAGGAATATTATCTTTTTTATTATTTAATGAATTATTTAATTCTTCTTCTTTTTTTGAATTATTATTTAAGGAATTTATAGGTTCTTCTTCTTTAATTAAATCCTTATTTGATTGATTTTTTATTTCTTTTTGAAATGAATTAGTTTTTGATGAATTATTATTATCATCTTTAATTGAACTTTTACTTAATGAATTTATAGTTTCTTCTTTAATTGAATTATTATTTGATGAATTTTGGGATTTAATTAAATTAGAATTATCTTTTTTGCTTATAGTATTATAATTTTTAATAGAATTATTATTATTTTTATCAGATACATTTGAAGAATCTTTTCTTTCTTCATTTTTCTTGAAAGAAAATGGATTTTTCCCAGATCTAATTGATTCTTCTTCATCCTTATTATAAGTAAAATAATTAAAATAATTTTTAAAAGCAGAATTTTTAAATGGAGGATTATATCCAATATCTATATTTGTTTCATTATAAAAAATATAAAAAATAATTTCAGCAAAAGTTCCTATAATTATAAAATAAATAGTATAAGTATGTTTAAAATCTTTTAATAATACCTTCCAACATTTTATAATATCATTATTAAATTTTGTTAATTTTTTGGGAAAATTTACTGATTGATTATAATAAATAATATTATCAAAATTTAAATTTTTCTTTTTTAAGATTGTTCCATTACATTCACAAAAAATAAAATTAGTTTCATTATCAATTCCTTTAAAATTACATCCTTCATAACAAAAAGAAATATTTTTATAAAAATGTTCTCTTCTATTTTTAAGAGTCATATCTTTATTAGATAAAGAAAATCTCGTACATTTATCATTATAAAAATCACTTTCTGCTTCATAAATATTATAATTCTTTTCTTCTAAAATTTTAAAATAAAAATCTAAACAAATATTTTCTTCTTGACCATAATTAATAGGATATATTTCAT
>JAEEGI010008236.1_pt1 | contig 23091 bp, 16 predicted proteins | sample 8958751 | NCBI WGS metagenome assembly JAEEGI01 (sample SAMN16246545, study PRJNA631951) | gut metagenome | biome: gut microbiome; feature: rumen; material: KS-attached | host: Bos | place: Iran: Karaj | collected 2018-10 | reverse complement strand
ATCTGACGGGGTGATGATTCAAGTTCACATCTGATTATATCAACGAGCTTGATCTTACCGGTCTCCTGATTGAGTTCATAGACATTAACATGATCCATTCCCTGATCGGCAACAAGAATATATCTGTTATCATGAGTCATTCTTGCACTTGCGATATGAGGTCTGAAGTTTCTGTCTGCCATGGAGCCGAGACCCTTATGGAATACTTCATCGGTGATCTTACCCACTCCGCCGTTTTCTTTGATATGAAGCACGGTAAGTTTGCCGTCATGATAACCTGCAACCATTAGATATCTGTCTGTGTAGTCGGTGGCAAGATAACATCCTCTCATGCCGTTGATGGGAGCAAAGTTGATAAGATCCAGTGTTCCGTCGGGAGCAATCTTATATGACTCCACACCCAGGTCGGTTATTGAATAGAGATACTTTCCGTTATGGGATACGGTGACATATGAAGAGTTGGAAATATCGACTTCATCTTTTTCCTTGAATCTGCCGGTTTCCATATCCACATCATAAATCTTGATGCCGTGATTATCGCCCCGTGTATAGGTTGATATATATGCGACATATTTATCCTGATTTTCTTTTGAAGTTTTAGCTTTCTTCTTTTCTTCTGCCATTTCAGTTTCCCTCACTGATCTTTATATATGCTGACAAGATTATCTATCCTGGATGTCATTCCGTTCATAAGAGCATCAAGTATGGTAACCGCACACATACTCTCCAGTACCACGACCGCTCTCGGCACAATAACGGGATCGTGTCTTCCGAGAATCTCTATATCCGTATTATTACCGCTTGTATCTACAGTCTTCTGACTTCTTGCGATGGAAGGCGTGGGCTTTACGGACGCCCTTACGATAATATCGGACGAATCGCTTATGCCCCCCAGAATACCTCCGGAGTGATTGGTTCTTTTGGTAATTCCGCCTTTGGAAGCCTTAAACTGATCGTTGTTTTTGCTTCCCACGGAGCCTGCAACTTTGCATCCGTCTCCTATCTCAACCGCTTTGACAGCCCCGATACTCATAACCGCCTGAGCAAGAAGTGCATCGAGTTTATCAAATACCGGATCTCCGATGCCGGCCGGCACACCGCTGATGATGCATTCCATCACGCCGCCGCAGGAATCCGATTTATTTTTCATGTCGGCGATATATTCCAGTGCCCTTGCATTGGCGTCTATATCGGGCATTGCGGTTGCGTTTGCAAGAACCGCGCTTCTGGAATACTCGGACAGATCTGCTTCCACCGGGCCAATCGATCTTGTATAAGCTTCCACCTTTATTCCGAGAGAGCTCAATACTTTGACAGCCACCGCACCTGCAATAACCCTTGCCGCAGTTTCTCTGCCGGAAGACCTTCCGCCTCCCCTGTAGTCCCTGAAACCGTACTTGGCATCAAAGGTATAGTCGGCATGTCCCGGCCGGTAGATATCTTTAATGTTGTCATAATCCCGTGAATGCTGATCGGAATTTCTGATGATTACCGAAATGGGTGTACCGGTGGTCCTGCCTTCAAAAACTCCCGATAATATCTCACATGTATCCGATTCTTTTCTCGCGGTTGCAACAGCGGGATTTCCCGGTTTTCTCCTGTCAAGATAAGGCTGGATATCGGCTTCGGATAATTCCACGCCGGCAGGACATCCGTCTATTACGCATCCGAGTGCCGATCCGTGGGATTCACCCCATGTTGTTATTCTGAATATTCTGCCGAAAGAAGAACCTGCCATTTGTTCTTTGTTTCCTTTTAATTTGCTCCGGACCTTTTAGATCTTGGAATATAGCGTCCGTGTTTAAGTTCATATCTGATAAGCCTGCAAAGCTTGTCTTCACCGTATACCGAAAGGATCTTAAGATATCTGTACAGCTTTTTTCTGGTGTTCGGATGCATGGGTGCAGTTTCGATGCCTCCCAGAAAATACTCGAGAGAATCGGAATCTTTATATTCGGTTCCTTTATACACCTTGGATGCGGCTATGCGATCCATTACCATTTCCGCAATATATCTGTCGGGCATCTCTACCGGTATCATTACATCCTCACCCGGCATCTCTCCTCTGGTATTGTAGTCGATCCAGTATTCATAATGATGCTTGTTCCGTCCTTTATGATGGAGCCAGGCAGATGAATAACCGATATCCTCACGTTCCGCATTATTTGGGCTTCTGGTACCCTGGTAGTATTTGACTCCCACAAGAAATTCATCGGGAGAATACTTGGACAGATCGTGGGTAAGACCCTGGTAATATAATCCGATCTTGAAACAGCCTTTGCAGACAAGCATGCGATGCTTTGTTATCGTAACAAAATGCTGAATAAATCTGATCAAATAAGGAGTGCTCATTTTTTCACCTTCCCGGATTTACTTCCCGCGGGGGTTTTGACCGTTTCAAATATGGTTACGGTCCTGCCGGGAATATTTTTTTCAAGTTCCTGAGATAAAGGATTGTTTCCGGTTTCCGGATCCGTTGAAAACCGAAGCCTCCAATCGAAACCCTTGGGTGGTCTCGGAAGTGCAAGAACCTTACTCTCCCAGCCCATGTTGACTGCAGCATAGAGCAACGATTCACCCTTATCTTCACAAAACATGATACCGAAGGATCTGGAATAATACTCACATGAGACTCTGTAAGCGGTATCCGAATGATAACTCATCTCGGGATATCCGCAGTTTTCGGTATCTATCATATAAAGCTCTCTGCCGAGTCCAAAAATCTTATGGCTTTTTCTGAGCTTTACCAGTTCTCTGAGATATTCCGTCAGTTCGCGGTTTTTCTTAAGATCCTTCCAATCAAGCCAGGTAACTTCGGAATCTATGCAGTAGGGATTGTTGTTTCCGCCTTGTGAATTACCGAATTCGTCTCCCATAAATATCAAAGGAGTACCGGTACCCAGCATCAAAAGACTGTATGCATTCTTAATCTGCCTGATCCTGAGATCTTTGATCTTCTTTTTGCGTGTAGGTCCTTCTTCCCCGCAGTTCCAGCTGAAATTATAATCGCTTCCGTCTCTTCCTTCTTCCCCGTTTTCCTCATTATGCTTACGGTCATAACTGACCATATCCATAAGAGTAAATCCCTGATAATCGGAAAAGAAATTGATCCGGCCGTAGTTTTCGGGATTTAGTCTCAGATAAGAAAGTGTATCTGAAACCTGTCCTTCGTCGCCTTTGAGAAGTCTTCTTAAAGGATATCTGAAATCATCCGTATATAAGCCCACAAATCTTCCGAAGCCCGATTCCTTAAGCGATTCAAAATCCACATTATCAAGATGATCGTTAAGGAGTTTGGTTCCGGCCAAAAGCGAATCGGACGAAACCAGTCTCATGGGTATATTCATTCCCATCAAATGGAAACCGTCCACGTGATAATTGATCACCCAGTATCGAAGAACCTCAAGCACTTCAGATTCGGGAAAATCCGGTGCAAAATAAAACTGCATGCAGATTTCCATCCCGCGCTTATGAAGTTCCTTTACAAGGTCTTTAAATTCCGCGGACGCATTGCCGGATGAAGAATAGTTTTCCTTCGGTGCGTAATAATATCCGGGCTTATACCCCCAGTAATTTAACTTCCCCGGAATAACCTGAAGAGGTTTTGAAGCTCTGTATCCATATACGGGTTCAATGCCGGGTTTGCATTCCGTTTCTATAAATTCATATGCGGGCTGTAATTCAACAGTTGTAACACCAAGTGAGACCAGATGATCAAGTTTTTCTGTTATTCCCGCAAAAGATCCTTTGTGCTTTACTCCGGATGAAGGAGAATTGGTAAATCCCCTTACATGAAGCAGGTAAAAGAAACTGTCTTCATATTTCAAACGGGGATGTCTGTCACCTTCCCAGTCATATTCGGAATCTCGTATCACTGCTTTCAGTGGTTCTTTCACAGGCGAAGCGTATTCTCTGTCGGAAACAAGACCGGTGGCTCTGGGGTCACTTAGTGTTTTTGATCCGGAATAATACAGATATGAAATTTCGGATGCCTGAAAGCCCGTAACAGTTTTACAATAAAGATTACCGATACGATCTTCGGAATCAAAAGCTATCTTCTTAAGTTCCCTGCCCGATGCCCTGTCATACAGGATAATCCCACAGTCCGAACCATTGTTTTCCAGGCAGAATCTGATGCCGTCCCCGGTTTCCTGTGTGATGAGTGGGAATATATAATTGGTCCCGTTCTTATTCATGCGCAAGGTACTCCATAATCCAATAAATTATACCGCGAAAATCCTTTATTTACAAGGTTTTTTAGGGATTTAGGGCCTTTTAAACCCGCCTTATAATCCCTGCATAATAACGTAAAATAATATTGGGGTGTTTCATTTTTGACAAGTAATGCTATTATATTTAAAAGCCCCCGGAGAAGGCTGTTTTTGAGATACCCTCCGGAGGCTTTTTATGTTTGATCAAAAGAATCTCAGTAAAGAACAGTTACTGGCTGCGACCTACACTAAATCCGATATTCTGCTCGCCGCGGGCCCGGGCTCGGGCAAAACCCATACCATGACAGCAAGGATCCTGTACCTTACCGGAGAATGCGGGATTGATCCCGCTTCCATTCTGGTAATAACCTTTACCAAAGATGCAGCAGGCAGCATGCAGAAAAGATTTGTGAAAGCTTCGGAATATCCCCTTCCCGTAGCTTTCGGGACATTTCATTCAGTCTTCTACAACATGATAAAAGCCCGGGGAACGGGCAATCCCCCGCAGATACTTTACGACAGAAACAAAACCGAAATCGCGGGAAACGTGGTAAAGAAATATACAGGTTCCGAACAGACAATGGATTTCAAAGGGACACTTTCCGATTTCATCACTGCTATATCCGTGTATAAAAACACTCTGGATGAAGACCGTGCGGCTGAGCATATGGGGAATGCAAAGAAACTCTTCCTCGATATGTTCGGATACTACGAAAACATCCGCAGGAAAAGCAGGCTTATGGATTTTGATGATATGGTATATGACTGTCGTTATCTCCTTCTTCATGACAGATCCTTTATAAGAAAATGGCAAAACAGATTTTCCCATATACTCATTGATGAATTCCAGGATATCAACAAAGCACAATACGAAACCGTAAATCTGATGGCAGGGGTGAGATCAAAGATATTTGCGGTAGGCGACGACGATCAGTCAATTTATGGTTTCAGAGGATCGGAGCCTTCCATACTTAAAAAGTTTCTGGAGGAAAGAAAAGCCGAATTAATGCATCTTAATACCAATTTCAGATCCGCACCTCCTATAGTCAAAGCCTCGGTTTATGTAATAGACGAAAACAAAAACAGGATTCCAAAGACTCCGGAAAGCAGCAGAACAGGTCATGATGCAATCCTTTGCATAAAAGGTTTCGAGGATCATTTATCCGAGTATGAAGAGACGCTGAAACTGATCTTATCAAAAAAAGGTTCTCTGGCCGTGCTGTTTCGGACGAATATAGAGATGCAGACTTTTGCCTCATTCCTCACCTCCAAAAACACTGATTTCAGGATCCGCGAAAAAACAACAGGCATATTCGATCATTTCATACTACGTGACCTGTACTCATATCTTCATGTAATTTACGGTCAGCCTTCTGAAATCAACCTGAAAGCCATAATAAACAAACCATTCCGCGGCATAGATCATGAATATCTCATCGGATGCGAAGGTAATCTCAATAAGGTGATCAAAAAAATCTACGAAACGGGCGGATTATCACGTCCCGGTAATGTGATCAAATGTTTAAACGAGCTCAAAAAGGATCTGGATTTCATGAAGACACTGTCTGTGAAGAGCGCGCTGACATATCTTTATAAAAAGTCGGGATATGAGAAATATGTGCTTAATAAAGCAGATAACGAAAGCCGAAAAGAGGAATACATCAAAATTCTTATCGAAGCCGCAAATCTTCTCGGAAACGCCGAAAGCCTCGATGATATCGATATAATAAAAGAAAAATACGAAAAAAGTCTGAAAAGATCCATGAAAAACGTTGAAAAAGATCTTCCCGATCTTATGACTGTTCATGCCGCCAAAGGTCTTGAATTTAAAACCGTCATCATACCGGATGTAAACGAAGGCACTTTTCCACACGATAAATTGCCGGATGAAAGCTCCGTCGAAGAAGAACGTCGCATTTTCTATGTTGCCATGACCAGAGCATGCGATAACCTGTACCTCTTTTACAGGAAAGGATCGGAAAACGGAAAAACCATACCGAGCAGATTCCTGACAACGCTCTTAAAGAAGAATATGCACAAAAAAGAAACGGGGATAAACGGATAATATTGGAAAAAGAACGGCATAAAGAGTAAAATATATAACGCTGAACTTAAAAATATGTAAGTCGAGGGGAATATTATGAAAAAGTTCTTTAGCAGATCTGTAATAAAAGCCATATCGGCATTCCTTGTATCATTCATAATGATAATCTCATTGTCTCAATATTCATTATCAGGAACTGCCCTTGCAGCGGAAACACCGACCGCAAACAATGTAAAAACAAATCTGTGGGGCTCCGGAGGACAGATTTCTTTTGACCTTAAAGGCTGTTCCGGATATCTTACGATCACTGTCGTCGTTGAATTCAACGCAGATGTTAAATCTCCTTCGGGATGGGGATTTGATACCTACACCGCAAACGGACATCAGGTAACCGCAACCGTAAAAGCTGACGGAGCCAACTCCTGGGGCTTTGATTCAAACGTTGGTATACAGGTAGACGGGTCCGGCTTAACATCTGCAAAGGTCGTTAGTGTAACCGGTTCCGGTACATATACCGCTCCCGCAAACAACAATAATAACAACAATAACAATCAGAATAACCAGAACGCTCAGAACAACAATTCGGAAGCCAGACCCGAATTCTCATCTCCCGCTGTTTCCACCTTCGGTACGGCAGGGGATGACTGGCTTACAACAGACGGTTCCAAGATAGTTGACATGAACGGAAACCAGGTATGGCTCACAGGCCTCAACTGGTTCGGATACAACACCGGAACCAATCTTTTCGACGGATTGTGGAATGCGGAGCTTGAGACATCCATTGTTTCCATTGCCGACCACGGATTTAATCTCATGAGAGTTCCAATGTCCGCGGAGCTTCTTCTTGAATGGAAAGGCGGAAATTATCCTACCGCCAATTACAATCACGCATATAACTCCAATCTGAATTCGCTGAATTCTCTTGAGATATTTGACTACGTTCTTACTCTTTGCGAGCAAAACGGAATTAAAGTCATGATAGACATCCACTCGGCAAATACCGATGCTTCAGGTCACAATCATCCGGTATGGTACACCGACAGGATTTCCGAAGACCAATACATAGAGGCTCTTAAATGGCTTGCTGACAGATACAAGAATTTCGACACCATTGTAGCCATCGACCTTAAGAACGAACCTCACGGCAAACCGAACGAAACTCCGCATGCAATCTGGAATGATTCAAACGACGCTAACAACTGGAAAAGAGTTGCGGAGCGTGCCGGAAATGCGATCCTCGACATCAATCCTCACATGCTCATCGTAGTCGAAGGAATCCAGATATATCCCACCGATCCGGCTGCCAACAATTTCACTTCAACAAGCGAAGCCGATTATTACAATACATGGTGGGGCGGAAACCTGATGGCCGTCAGGGATTACCCCATTGATTTCGGCGATGAAGCAAGAAACAGACAGATAGTTTATTCCCCCCATGACTACGGTCCTCTCGTATATCAGCAGCCCTGGTTCAGCGGAGATTTCACTTACGAATCACTCTACAACGATGTATGGCATGATTATTGGCTTTACATCGAGGAAGAGAACATCGCTCCGATCCTTATAGGCGAGTGGGGCGGCTTCATGTCAGGGGACAATCTTAAGTGGATGGAATACTTAAGGGACCTTATCGGTAAAGAAAACCTTAATCACACCTTCTGGTGCTATAATGCAAACTCAGGTGATACAGGCGGACTCGTTAAGGATGACTTTAAAACATGGGACGATGAAAAATATGCTCTCGTGGAAACTGTTCTTTGGAAAAACGATACAGGAAAATTCATCGGACTCGATCACGATGTTGCTCTCGGAGCTAACGGAATATCCTTATCCGATCATTCCGGAAATGCTCCCACTCCTGTGTTAAATGAAGGTTCTGGAACGGATGAAGCGACCGCAGCCACAAGTTCCGACACCGAATCAGGTACCGGCACAGGTGACAGCGTTCAGACAGGCAGTTCCGAAACCGGTGCTGCAGATACGGGAATGACTGCCCCTTCAGACGGAAGCACTCCCGCAGCCGCTGTTCCGGGCCAGACACCTCAGGCGGAAAAAGAAGGATCTGCAAACTCGGGAATACTGATCACTCTTCTCCTTCTCTCTGTGGTAATGCTGATCATCGTAATCATATTGAATGTCAATAAATACCACATCCGTAAGCTGGACAATGAATTCGAAAAAAGAATAAACACAGAATATAACGGTCCCAGAGGAAACGACAATTCTCACAAATAACAAAAAGGGTGCAGGAAGATCCTGCACCCTTTATTTTATCTTGTTTTTCTTCTGTCTTCGTGAGTCTGATAGAACTTCTTTTTATCCTCGTACATAAGCTTATCTGCTCTGCTGAAGACATCGCTGTATTCCTTATCGGTATTCCTGTCATATACCGAAAATCCGGCAGATACGGATGCGGGAAGATCTCCTATCTCAGCCCTCGAGGATTTAAGTTTTGCTTTCAGATCAGAGATCCTTCCGGAATAATCGGGATCCTTTCCGATGATCACAAATTCATCGCCTCCGATCCTGTACAGCTTCTCATTGGAGAATAATTCCTGAATGGTTCTTGATACAAGAGTGATGACTTTATCGCCTTCTTCGTGTCCGTAATCATCATTGATCAGCTTCAGCTGGTTTATATCGCAGACAACTACCGTAAAAGAAGCTTTTCCGGAAGTGATATTGTCTTCTATCACTTTGACCTGTTCCATATACGAGGTCCTGTTTTCAAGACCTGTCAAACCATCAATATAAGCAAGGGATCTTACATATCCGATCTGTTCTTCCAGTCTGTCCTGAAGGGATCTTATCTTCATCGAGATGATCTCAATCTCGTCATTGGAGGTCTTTTCCTTTTTCGCGGTAACCGGTTCTTCGTACCAGTAAGAATCTATGGAGACTTCTTTTACCAGAGTTTCGATCTCATCGGACAGCTTACGCATATCTTTCGATATGGATTTAAATCTCTTACGGTATTTGATAGCGATAAAAATAATGATACCGACGCTTATGGCAAATGCGATCACTATGACATATATGGTAATAAAAACCAGATTTCGTATCTGTTCATCATACCAGTCGGCACTGAAATCGACCGCTACTATACCGGCAACATTACCGTCCGAATCAAATACGGGTGAATATGAACTGTAGAATCTGCCCCATTTATCTTCATAGGGGATTTCATCAACAGATGCCACACCGTCGCTGGCCTGCATAAGAGCTTCCGTACACACAATGGGCTCACCGAATTCTCCGGGATCTTCAACGGTGGGATCGATCGAGAAAACAAAGCTGTTTTCGGCAACCTCTTTTATACAATATATATATTCAAGTTCGATATTATCCTGAAAATAGGTAAGAGTTTCAAAGATCTCCCTGCATTCCGGAGAATCAAGATTATCCAAAGAGGCGGATTCAAGCACGTCACCGTCTATCATCGATGCTGCGGTATTGGAAATATCCAGCATACGGTGATGAATAAGATCACGGATAGCTTTGTCGGACTGTTTTGTAAGCAGAAATCCCAATAACGAATTGATAACGATCAGAAATACGCTGATGAATATCATGTATCTGCTTGAACGCGTAAGTTTATTCACTGTTTTCCCCTCGGCAATACAAATATATTATATTTTACATTCACAAAATTTCGATTTCAACAAATCAGGCTCCTGTTACCACAACAGACAATATGGAAATCCTTTTTCAAAAAGAGTATAATCGCGTATTATGCAAACGGATATCAAAGAAAAAACAGTACCTCCAATGGGTACGAATATACACAAAGCAATAATACATTTGCTGCTTGCAGCGTTCTTTTTCTCCCTGATGACCTTCTTCGTAAGGATCTCCGGAGAACTTCCCACTATGCAAAAAGCATTCTTCAGGAACTTCTTTGCTCTGCTCATTGCATCGGGATCCATACTTAAAAACAAAGTCGGGTTTTCTATCAGAAAAGGGAACGGAATATCCGTACTTATGAGATGCCTTTTCGGGACAAGCGGAATGATCGCCAATTTCTGGGCAATAGACAGACTTGGAATAGCCGATGCCAACATGCTCAATAAGCTGTCTCCTTTTTTTGCCATAATAGTAAGTTACTTCATCATGAAGGAGATTCCGTCAAAGTCCGACTGGGCCTGCGTTATCATGGCATTCATTGGTTCGCTCTTTATAATAAAGCCCTCTACGGGGCTTGCGGTCATACCGGCACTTGTCGGTCTGTACGGCGGGTTCGGAGCAGGGGCCGCATATGCCTTTGTTCATAAAATGGGCAAAACCGGTCAGCCGGGTAAAACAATCGTATTTTATTTCTCTCTGTTCTCCTGTCTGGTCACGGGGCCCTTCCTGATATTTGACTGGCATCATATGACCCCCTCCCAGTGGCTTTGCCTTATCGGCGCCGGAGTTGCAGCGAGCGGAGGACAGTTTAATATAACCGCTGCATATCAGAATGCACCGGCCAAAGATATATCCGTATTTGATTATACTCAGGTGATATTTGCCGCATTCCTCGGAATGATATTCTTAAGCGAATTCCCCGATATATACAGCGTCATCGGATATATCGTCATCATCGGAGCCGCGGTCATAAAATGGAATATAGCAAGAAAGAAATAATAAAAGCCCCTGCAATGCAGGGGCTTTGGTATTTACTGAAGTCTTCTCTCCCAGTCGGCGCCGTTCTTTGAAAGCCTGACGACTATGGAATTGATATTATTGGCTAGTTCCGAATTGATTTCAAATACAAGTACGCAATCCATTTCATCATTGTCTCTCATAACAGTCTGAAGAGTAGACATATCATCATCCAGCATAGTCACAAGAGCGGTTGCCGTGTTACTGTCGTTAACCCTGCATTTAAAAGCAATGTTATCGGCGAGGAAATCGACATAAGCCTCGGAACCGGATCCGTTATAAATCGAATACCAAAGGACCAGAAACTTATTACCCGCAGTAGCATCGACAACAAAATAATCGGAATAGTCCGCATCTTCCGGATATGATGACTGGATCGAATATCCTCTGTATGTCAGAAGAACTCCGTTCGGAAGTTCCAGGAAATCCTCCATGGTATCACTGACATATCCGGCATTACCGCTTGTATTATCTATGACATCAACAGGATTTCCGTTGGCATCGTATGATCCTTCGGGCTTTGATTCTTCGCCTGTTTCTGTCTGCCTGGCAATTTCCGCAGCCGCAGCAGCTTCCTCGGCAAGTCTCTTTGCCTCATCCGCAGCTACCACCTCAGAATAATCAACCAAACGGCTTCTGTGCTCCGCATCATACCTGAGCATGGCAAAAGCCGCATATTCTCCCACCTGAGTCTGTTGTTCGTCTGTCATTTCGGGTATTTCCGAACCGCAGCCTCCGAGAAACAGGGTACAGATAAGTGAAAGCGATATAAGTTTACGGATTAAACCAAACTTCATTTCATGAAGCTCCTTGTTCAGTGTTCTTTTTAGCCAAAGCCTTGCTCTCTCTGGATTCAAGAACCATATATATGGTTCCGATGAGAAGTGCAAAAGCACCTACCAGAATGTACATTATAGTCTTAGACATGGCATCGTCAAGTGTAACGAAGTCTATAAATGCTATTTTAGCACAAACTAAAATGGAAAGCACCAATCCGTATATTCTGATTCCTTTTCTCTTAAGAGCAAATCCGATGATCACGCTTACTACCGCAATAGCCATGAGAATAATGCTTAAGAGGAAATTCTTGCTGACAGGGGCAAGAATTGTCGCCCAGGTCAGATATATGGGAACAAGGATATACTGCCCGGCATAAAACATTCCGTATTCTTCTCTCAGAGTGATGATCAGATATGTAAGTCCGAACAATGCTCCGATCGAATAAATAAGAAGGCTTTCCGGAACTGAAGTATAAACACCGAATAATCCGTCCGAATAGTATCTTGCAGCAAGCACATGAAGAAGAAATACCTCAGCCGCAAGTGTGGAATAATTTACCACCTGATATTCATGTGTTTTCATACGTTCCAAAGTATTAATGAGGAATGTAAACAACAGTATGAGCCCCATTGCACATACAAGTTCAAGCCTGCGAACACAGAAAACAGTACTTACCGCAGATGTAACCGATATGATCGTAAGGAGCTGAGTTACTACCACATAGCCGGATGATATGAACATGGATACGACCATAGCTATGCAAAGGATTGCGGTAGGGATCATCAGATATAACAAAGACTCATCCGCATCAGGCATAAATAACTGCTCGGCAAAGGTCAGGATTACTGCCACAAAGACATGTATCAGTACATCCATTACCTTCAATCCGTCAACATCGGCATAATGATATTTCCTTAGCAGGATCTTGCTTGTAATGATACTTACCGCAAATGCGATGGATACAGCAAAAGGATTTTCGGTAAAGAATACAACCAGCATACCGCATACTACGAACAGAACATAGAATACTTTCCATGAAGCTATATTCTTACGATTTAAGATATATGCAAAGATTGCAGAAGGAATGATCATTCCGAAATAAGCTACAATACCGATAAAGATCCTTTCCGTATCCGCAAGCAGTGAACTTCCGGATGCAGCGATCATTACGGAATAAATGACACCCGCGATGATCATAAATATGCTGTTAACAACGCCAAAACCGCCGATATCAAGACGTTCATTGCCGTCGCTTTCGGAATGATAGAAAACAAACTGGCATACAAACCAGGACACCAGACCGAATATAAGTTTAACCATTGAAACAACCATGGAGGAATCCGAGATGATCTTAAAACCGAGCCCGATGAAGAGGTATGCAAGCTCTGCAAGTATCATAAGGGTATCAACGATCTTATGCTGCTTTTCGACAGGGAAGATCATCCACAGACATGATATCAAAAGTGTACCGAGTGTGATAACCATGTACTGAACAGGTGAAACATCCGAACCGATGGCAACGGATGAAGCAAATCCCGCGAAGAATCCGATGGCCGAATACAGTCTGCTTTTTCTGTAGAACCCGAACAGACATACCAGTATCGCACAAAAAGCCAGAATAACACCGGCAACGGGCAGTGAAATATTATCGAGTGCCCTGTAATTGACTACCGTTGCCAGAAAAAGACCGCTTATACCTATGGCCGTAAAAACGGCCGACAGCTTGAAAACGTATCTTCTGACTATAAGCTCCGAAACCGCAAGAACAATACCGCAGGCAACATACATCAGCATGCCCTGGGTAAAAGTATCAAGGAAATTAACTGCAAAATATACAAGTCCGGTAAGAAGGAATACCGCACCGATTACGGACATGACAACCGCACCTACGGCATACTCTGTCTTCTTGGAAACATTCTGAGGGCTAAATGTCGGTGCAGTATAAACAGGAGCCGGTGCAGGTGCGGGCTCTACATTCAGATGATCTGTAACAGGTTCAACGCCGCTAAGGAAGGATATGGAATTACTGAGTGACTCGGGATCAACCGATGAAGATGAAGACGAAGGCTGTGCAGGATTCGAGGCAGGCTCTGAATTCGAAGGCTGAGCGGAATTCGACGGATGCCCCTCATAGTATGATCTGATATAGTTATTTTGAGGCTTATAAGAAGAATTAACTTCTTCGGTTTTTACGGACTCTGTTATAACAGGTTCCGGTTTAACTTCTTCCGCCTTAGCAGGCTCTTCTTTTGCAGGCTCTGATTTAACTTCTTCTGCCTTAGCAGGCTCTTCTTTTACAGGCTCTGATTTAACCTCTTCCGCCTTAGCAGCCACTTCCTTTTCAGCCTTTGATTTACCGGTCACAATATCAACCTGAGCACCTCCATAGATTGCCTTAAAATAATACGGAGAAACATTAACGCCTCTGGTCCTCATAGTTCTAACATAGACGTCATAATTGGAAATGGCTCTTTTTCGAATTTCTGCAGCATTCTGCGGAGCAAAAGACAATTCACCTTTGAGCTGATACAGATAAGCAGTAAAATTCTTATCCTTTGAATTGGAGAGCAGCACATTTAATTCATGATCAAGCTGCTCCGCCACACTCTCAAAATAAATCTTCATTTGGTAACTCCTTCCGATTCAAACCAGAACACTACTCCGCCCTGAACGTTTTCGGCGCCAAAACCCTGTCCCAGCGAAGTCTGTATTGCTTTTACAATGGATAAGCCGATTCCGCTTCCGCCGTACTCTCTGGTCCTGGCCTTATCAACCTTATAAAACTTATCCCAGAGTTTGGGCATTTGATCTTCCGGAACATGATCTCCACTGTTAAAAACACATACTTTTATAATCTTATCAAACCTGATAAAACTAACTTTGATCTGTTTACCGTCTCCGACATCCTTACAATAATGGATGGCATTGGAAAGGTAATTCCCAAATACCGTTTCCGCCATATAGGGATCCCCCCATACAAAGGCGCCCGGGTTTTCCTCAAATTCACAGGTTATACCGGCTTCGCGAAACAGTACGGATGAAGTCTTCAGACAGGCAGATATCACTTCGGAAATATCAAACCTCTGCATCTCGATCACATCATCACCGCTTTCAATCTGTTCAAGACTGATAAGCTGTTTAACAAGCTTATTCATCCTTGATGCTTCATCAATGATCACATCAAGATAATATTCACGGCTTTCGGCATCATCAGAGACGCCTTCTTTAAGTCCCTCGGCATAACCCTGTATCAGGGATATGGGTGTCTTAAGTTCATGGGAAACATTGGAGATGAATTCACTATGCTCCTTTGCGGCTTTTTCTTTTTGCTCAATATCCCTTTTAAGCCTGTTGTTTGCTGTCTTTAGTTCAGATATGGATTCTTCAAGTGATTCGGAAAGTGTATTTATATTTTTACCGAGAAGAGATATTTCCGCTGCGTCCTCTCCTTCATATCTGGCCTCAAAATCCAGATTGACCATCCTTTTGGAAATATCGCTCAGATTAAGGATAGGTTTTGATATTCTCCTAGAAACAAAATATACAAGAAGTGCGCCGGGAACTATGCATAACGAGCCTATGTAAAAATAAAACCACGACGCATAGGCAGATGCCTCATCTATGCTTTCCAGAGGAGTCCTGAACAAAAACGCGCAGCCGTCAGGAAGCCGTCCGAACATTTCCAGATAATCACCTTCCGGCAATTTGCTTATACGAATACTGTAATCTTCGGTTTCTTCAACAATTTCTATTTCCTGTAATCCGCTCGGATTTCTGAATATGATAGATAAAAGAACAAGCTCTATATCCCGTTCACTTTTGATCGAAGAATAGATCACGGATGAATCCTGACCGAGGATAATGGCAGATACATTATTGCGAAGAGACATCTCATCCAGATCTTCATACAAATTCTCATCGCCGGAAAGAAGCATCTCATATTCTTTGCGAATGTCTTTAAGTCTGGAATACCTGTAATACCAGGGGAGCAGCGCGGAACTTAAGATAATGGTCAGGAAAATGACACCTGCCATAAGCCCAGCAAAAATAAAAGTATATTGTAACCTCAGCGACAACCTGCTTCCGGCTTTTAAACTTTTTATTATCAATACTACTCCTCGAACTTATAGCCCATTCCCCAGATTGTTTTGATCATGTCTCCCGCTTTGCGCCCGAGTTTCGCTCGAAGCTTTTTGACATGGGTATCAATGGTTCTTGCTTCTCCGAAATAATCGTAATCCCAAACACTGTTCAGGATTTTTTCCCTGGATAGTGCAATTCCCTTATTCTCAATAAAAAATGTTAGCAGCTCGAATTCTTTAATACTGAGATCCACAGGTGCATCGTCCACAAAAACCTGATGTGCCGACCTATCAACTTTTATATTTCCCGCGGTTATAATATCTCCATCCGTATCACTGTAACCCGTCCTTCTCAGAACCGCCTGAACCCTTGCAACCAGAACCTTGGGTGAGAAGGGCTTTGATATAAATTCATCAACTCCGAGTCCGAAACTCTTCAGTTCGTCCTTCTCTTCGGTTTTAGCCGTCAGCATAATAATGGGAACTTTTGAAAACTCCCTTATCTGTTTGACAGCTTCCCAGCCGTCCAGAACCGGCATCATGACATCCATAATGATCAAAGAGATCGAAGGATCAAATCTGACCGCCTCAACCGCCTCAAGTCCGTTGGAACATTCTACCGTAAGAAATCCTTCTTTGTTCAGGAAATCCTTAACAAGTTTTCTCATGCGGGCTTCATCATCCGCCATCAGGATCTTTATATTATCCATGATCTGTCAGTCATCCGTAGTCTGATAGCTGAGTTCTCTTTCAGCTTCTCTGACTGCAGCTTCCCTTTCGGTAAGTTCCTGTTCCCAGGTCGCATACTTGTCGGTCAGTACGGTTTCGTAATTCAAAATATTTGGGTGATCGGTATGAGTCGCTATCCAAAACATAAGTATCACCGCTACGATAAGAGCTATGTTCAGTACTATCGACGTAAAAAGAAAACCGACATGCTCTTTCTTCTTCTCCTCTTTCGCGGGAGCAGTTTTCTTGGTCGTGTCATAGAACATATACAATGGTATCGACCTGACTTCATCCTCCGAATAATCGAGAGTATCGATCAGATATTCTCTCATTTCGGTCAAAAAGCCTATACCTACCGGGGTTTTGAAAAACTTCTCATCTATTGCTTTATCATACAAAGCCTTTACCGTATCGGCATCGCCCCTGTCCAAATGAGACTTAAGATAATCGATCTTCTTGATCTCAGACTGTGCAAGTATCGCATCATCAAGGCAAGCAAATTCATAACCCAGTGCAGTTACTCTTTCCTCAGCCATATTAGCCCCCGTTAAGTATTAAACCATGTATATATTATCAGATAATTTTGTCAAATCCGGAAAAACACAAAACTTTCACATATTGCATAAAACATACAGAAAAGGTACTAGATATATTTCTTCTTAAGGATAAGAATCCTTCTGACGCTTTCATTGATCCTCTCTTCGGAGATAACTCCATTTTCCACCGCGGCTTCCAAACTCCTGACAGTCACTTCAAGATCCGTAGGCATCAGTATAATGTCACATCCCGCGGCAACGGCCATAACCGGTATTTCACCCGCCCCGTAATGATCTGTCATGGCTTTCATCTGAAGAGAATCGGATATGATAACGCCGTTAAATCCAAGTTCATTCCTAAGAACACCGGTAAGAAGGGGATATGAAAACAATGCGGGTATATTTCCCTGATCGGCTACGATCAAATGTCCTATCATAACCGCATCAGCTCCTGCATTTATACCCGAGACAAAGGGTTTGAATTCAGCCGCTCTCATTTCATCAAGTGTCTTATACACATATACGGAACCGTAATGTGAATCGGCAGAAGTATCACCGTGTCCCGGAAAATGTTTGATACAGCAGGCAACACCGCTCATATGAAAACCTGATACGGCAGCAGATACAAGGGCTGATGCTTCTTCAAAATCGGTACTGTATGCTCTGTCCCCTATAACGGTATTATCCGGATTGGACCATACATCCGCAACGGGTGCCAGATCCATATTAAATCCGAATCTCCGTATATCATTACCTATGGTCATGGCATTAAATGCTGCAACTTCAGTGCCAAGCTCATGATAGGAATACATAGGGCCGATGGGAGTTGTACCCACGGTTCCCATAAGTCTTGTTACTCTTCCGCCTTCCTCATCAAGTGTAACGATCATGGGAATCGTCATATACGACTGTACACCCGATATAAATCCCGTAAGCTGATCCGCATTTACAATATTGCTCTTATCCAGGATCAGTCCTCCAACAGGGTAATTCTGAAGTGCAAGATAGCAGGAATCCGCCGAGGTTACCTTTGATGCGGAAGCAAGCACCGAAGGAGTCACTATTATCATCTGGCAGATCTTCTCATGAAGAGTCATTGAAGCGATGATCGTATCTATGTCATCGGAATAATTTAATTCATGAGGCAATTCAGCATGCTGTGAAATATCATTTCCATCCACATCTTCCGTAAGCGGTTCACAGGCTTCTTCAGAAATATCGATATCAGCTTCAGCATCCTCACCTTCATCAGATGTATCGTTTTTTTGATCATCTGCGACCTCTTCCGAAGGTTCCACAGGATCCGGGGAAGCAGTCTCATCTTCGATATCCGTATTGTTTTCACCGGAAGTCACGATTATCTCATCCTGGGTTTCTGCGATCCCGGCAACCGAATAATCACCTACGGATGTCTCTTCCGGGACCGTGGTTTCGGGGATTGGAATCTGACTTTCGCAAGTCTCTTTCCCACACCCGGAAACCAGGAGTAATAAGGGCAAAATACATATAATAATTGATAATACAAATCCTTTTTTCATACCCGAATATTATAACATAATTGTAAATTTGATGATTAATCAGCAGAGTCTGATATGAATTATCGTGCAAATTATTTATAATGGTAAATGTATTCCAAAACACTGATACGGGGGTATTAATATGCTTAGAAGTACGGAAGTAAAAAACGGAAAAGTATCGGGTTTGCCCGGAAACGATCCGAGGATAACGGTATACAAAGGAATACCTTTTGCCGCTCCTCCCATCGGAGAAAACAGATGGAGAGCTCCCCAGCCCTGTGAGGATTGGGAGGGCGAACTCCTTGCCCATGAATTCGGTCCCATCTCCTATCAGGATCAGCCTGCTGTCGGCACGGATATTTATTGCAGAGAGTGGCATGTGGATCCCGATATTCCCATGGACGAAGACTGTCTTTATCTGAATGTATGGACTCCGGCCAAAAAGACCGATGAGAAGCTTCCTGTTCTCGTATGGTATTTCGGCGGCGGTTTCCAGTGGGGCTATACGGCTGAGATGGAATTCAACGGAGAAGCTCTTGCCAGAAAAGGGATCATCGTAGTTTCCGTAGGATACAGACTCAATATTTTCGGATTCCTGGCTCATAAAGAGATCACAGCCGAAAATCCAGGTGCACCCGCTAACTTCGGACTCTTAGACCAGCAGGCCGGACTTCACTGGGTATATGACAATATAGCAGCCTTCGGCGGAGATCCGGAAAAGATCACCATCATGGGTCAGTCTGCAGGAGGAGCAAGCGTAATGAACCAGCTTACCTGCCCCGACAATTCAAATATCATCAAGGGTGCCGTTGTACTCAGCGGCATCATAAAAGTTCAGAATCCCTCAGAGGATATCTTCACTCCCATCTCTTTTGAACAGGCCGAGGATTTCGGTGACAAGTTCTTTGAGATTCTTGGGGTTAATAATCTCGAAGAAGCAAGAAAGCTTTCCACGAAGGATGTATTCGAAGCATACCGTAAATTCCGTGCTAAATACCGCATGCTCTTCCCTATCACTGACGGAAAACATTATCTGGGAGATGCTGTAGAAAGATTTGAAAACAGACTCTGTCCCAATGTGCCGGTGATCGCGGGAAACACTGCCGATGAATTCAGCACGGATGGCGTAAATACAGTGGAGCTTTCGGTCAAGGCAGCTTTAGGTGCCGCTTCAAAGAAATCTCCCGACCAGAATTTCTATTACTATCGTTTCGACGCGGATATTCCCGGTGACGGACATGAGGGCGACAGCTATCCCGGAACCTTCCACTCGGTTGATTTGTGGTTCTTCTTCGATACTCTTGAAAAATGCCACAGACCATACACCGGAAGACATTACGATCTCGCGCATCAGATGAGCGACTATATCGTAAACTTCGTAAAAACCGGCAATCCCAACGGTCTCGGATTCGACAAGAAAAAACTCCCCGAGTGGAAACCTTTTACCGAAGATGACCGTAATGAAATGGAATTCACCGGAAGCGGTGCACTTCCGAAAAAGGAAGGCGGAATAAGACAGCACAGTAAGAAACAGGCGGTAAACCCTTATCTCCCTTCATGGGAATATGTTCCCGACGGAGAGCCTTATGTCTTCGGTGACAGAGTATATGTATACGGATCGCATGATATCTACGGCGGAGAAACCTTCTGTCTCGGAGATTATGTATGCTGGTCCGCAAGTATAAAAGATCTCGGCAACTGGAAATACGAGGGAATAATATATCCCAAGGATACGGATGAACTCAATAAAGACGGAAATATGGAGCTCTATGCTCCGGACGTTACCGTAGGTCCCGACGGAAGATATTACCTCTATTACGTACTGGACAGAATAAACGTTGTTTCCGTTGCTGTCAGCAATACTCCCGCAGGTCCTTACAAGTTCTACGGATATGTCCATTATGAAGACGGAACAAAACTCGGTGACAAAGAAGGCGATGAGCCTCAGTTCGATCCCGGTGTTCTCACCGAAGGCGATACCACATATCTCTTCACGGGATTCTGCGGACACGGTGATAAGTCAAGACACGGTTCCATGCTTACCCTTCTTGATAAAGACATGCTTACCATCAAAAAGGCTCCCAGGATCGTAGTTCCCGGAGCCCAGTATTCCGAAGGCACTGGTTTTGAAGGGCATGCTTTCTTCGAAGCATCCTCCATCAGAAAACGCGGAGAGATATATTACTTCATCTACTCTTCCGAAGTAATGCACGAGCTCTGCTATGCCACTTCCAAAGATCCCGAAGGGCCTTATGTATACGGCGGTGTCATCGTAAGCAATAACGATATGCATATAGATACTTATAAGCCTGGGGATCAGCCTGCTGCTTATGGCGGAAACAATCACGGAAGTATGGTACAGATCGGTGATGACTGGTACATCTTCTATCACCGTCACACCAACGGAACCTGGTTCTCCAGACAGGGCTGCGCAGAGAAGCTTTCCTTTACTGAAGACGGACATATCATACAGGCAGAGATGACATCCTGCGGACTTAACGGAGGACCGCTCTCCGATTTCGGTGAATATCCTTCATACCTTGCTTGTAACATCTTCACCAAAGATCACAAGGTATACGTAGAGGACAATGCGCCAAGGGTAGTTCAGGAAGGCAAAGACAACGATAAGTATGACGGCTATATCAAGGCAATCGTTGATTCCACCACCATCGGATTTAAGTATTTCGACATGAAGGATGTAACCGGGCTTAAGATCAAGACGAGAGCTTATTTTGACGGAGATTTTGAAGTAAAGACTTCGATTGACGGAGAAGTCCTCGGAAAGATCCACGGAAACAACTCCAATGAGTGGCAGGAAGGAACCTGCATCTTCTCAAAAAAAGTATCGGGAGTTCTTCCTTTGTACCTCACCTATAAGGGAGGCGGAGGAGCCAGCCTTAAATCCATTGAACTTCTGCATTAAACATATTGCAACCAAAAACATCGGAAGGTTATCCTTCCGATGTTTTTTAGTAAACACGCCACAAAGCTTTATGCCGCAAGCATTAACGTTGCAATCGCAGTAAAAACTTTATCTTCGCATTTAAGCTTCAGATCACCGTCATACTTTTTGGTTACACGCTCAATATTTGAAAGTCCGAAACCGTGAGATTCCCTGTCATCCTTGGTAGTCTCTATACGGTTTTCTCTAATCACTACATCGTTCGAACAAGGATTCTTTACTGAAAGTATCCATATATTCTTCTTTAAGATCGACTGAATCTCGATCTTCTTTTCGCCTTCTGCCTGTCTGGTTGCTTCTATCGCATTATCTACCAGATTCGAGATCAGAATTACGAGATTCACATCCTCAATTTTATCTGCAGGTATATTTCCGGTAACCGTCATAACAATATCATTTTGAGCAGCAAGCTTAGATTTGGATTCGAGCAAAGCATCCGCTATAAAATTACCGGTATCAAATGCTTTTACATTTGACGCATCAAGCGTCCCTTGCATTTTATTTATATATTCAACGGCCTGTTTCTTTTTATCATCCAAAACAAGGGACTTCAGGACCAAAAGAAGATTCTTGGTATCGTGTCTGAATCTTCTGAGTTCGGTACTCTTCTCGTTCATTTCAATATATGAATCGGTTATCTGCTTCATAGGTTCTTTCAGATTACCTATCATAGTGTTCATGGAGGTATTTTGTTCACGAACCATTATCACATGTATGATTAGCATCGTCAGAAGTAAATATGAAACAATACATTGTCTTTTTATAGGATTGCTAACAGAATCAGATTTAAACAAACCGGCTTCCAATATCGCAAAAGACATATTCATCAAAAAAAGCAGAATATACTCCGCAATAGTCAGCTTAGTAAAATATAACTTTATAACGTTTACCCTCTTCAGGATTATAAACAACACAAGAACGAAGAATACTATTAATTCAGTTATCATAACGGAAATATCCGCTTTAAAAGAACGGTATATTTCAACACCGTTATTACCCATAAATAAAATCAGTATATTTTGGGCAATACAATCTATAAGATTTCCATAAAACAAAGCTATTACAATAAATGTAAGTTTGCGCCCGTATTTCGTCCATAAAAAAGGAACAACACGAACAAGATACAATGTCCATATTACAAAGTACAGCGGTCTCGGGCCAAAATTTACGATTGGTCTATACAGATAATTTATGAGAAAATAAACCGCTATCCATATGCATTTTGTATTTTTCCATTTATAGCTACGGAAGCTAAAAAAATATTCAAAAGCCATCCAATAATTAACAAGTCCGGCCACGCCTCGTACAGTGTATATCGTAAACATTATCGGAAAAGTCTGCATCATGTTATCCGTTCCCTCATCTTAGATCGGCTACAAATAAAGAGCAGAGAATCATGTCCCCTGCTCTTAAAAGTGGAGTAGACGGGAGTCGAACCCGTGTCCAAAGAACCATCCCTCTGTCCTTCTACTGTCATAGTCAGTTCTTTTACCTTCTGCGGGCACGTTCCTCCGGAAATGAGCGCTCCTGACAAACTCACTTCCGGGGTAGCTTCATAATACGTATGCATGGGCAAAGCTTACCATACA
>JAEEGI010008235.1_pt1 | contig 23096 bp, 12 predicted proteins | sample 8958751 | NCBI WGS metagenome assembly JAEEGI01 (sample SAMN16246545, study PRJNA631951) | gut metagenome | biome: gut microbiome; feature: rumen; material: KS-attached | host: Bos | place: Iran: Karaj | collected 2018-10 | reverse complement strand
TCGAGTGGGAGGCTCCCCTCATGCGTCACTTCACTGTCCAGTTGCGCCGGCTCTCTGACTAGCCTTCCTCCCTGAGAACAGGTACTTATCTCCCTCGTGACGGCATACTCTCACCATCTTGACGGGTTTCCGTGCATATCAAGATAGGCAGCATCTATGAAAAGAAAGTGTTTATGGCCAATAAACAATGTATTTATAGGCCATAAACAGATACTGGCTAGAGGAAGAGCGCTTTGCGATAAGCTGGTGACGTTGTGGGACTCAATTTCGTCTCAGGCAAAGGGCAGTAGAAATAGTTGTTCTTTTCATCATGTAATAATGTATTTAAGGTTTTATTTTCTTACTGCAACTTTTCTGCCGTTGACGATGTAAAGGCCGTTGGGCAGGTTTTTCAGCGACGTCGCATCATGCTGAACAAGCTGTCCGCCAAGGGTGTACACACCGGACGACCCTGATGATGCGCCAATGGTGGAGATGCCTTCAGGCTGGCTGCATTCTGTCACCTTGGCCTTGACGGCATTGGCTATAGGGCCTAAGATGCCACTTCTATACGCAACGGCTATGACGTAGACTTTATCTTTGTCGATGGCCTCTGCCAACTTGTCGGAGATCTTAAGAGCGACGGTTTTGCTGTTGGCCTTTTTTTCACCGGCAACAATATCTTGATTGCTCATAAAACCGCTATGAATGGATTGGGCTATCAGAACATCGTTGTAAACCATATCCGTGATGGGGTTAGACGCTTCGGTGTAAAGTTTCAGATTCGGGTCATCGCTATCACTGCCAGAATACTCATTTACTAGATTCCATCCTTCTCCAGACCCCTTCACGCTGTCTGCCACTATAAGATACTCAACACTATAACTTTTCCACGCTTCGTCTACAAGGAACTCCAGCTCGCAAGTCACGTTGACTTCGGTCTTGTCGGCATTCCATTCTCCCTTAACCGCAACATCCACGCTCGGCACTACCTGAAGGGCCTCTTCCAGGATATTTGTCGTGGCAGTAGGGGCGAACGTGTCCAGATAGGGGTCGTAGACACCGTCAAGGGGGTCGTAGGTCCCGTTTCTGCGGTCTATCAGGCAACATGGAGCGTTGAGTCCCTGAATCGTGTATTGGTTGTCATTATCTCTATCCATAGGACCACTCAGGTGATCCACTACGCCAATAAACCGATCGTCGTACTTCTTCTTTGCCAACTCCATGCCAACCAAGCCTGATATACAACCAGGGTATTTTATGCTTGTTGCTATTTCCATCACCGAGCGACGCTCCACCTGACGGCTTAGACCATAAAACACTGTCTTGCAGGCTTGCTCTTTTAAGGCATTCTCTTTCCCATTGACTTTGTCTATGCGCATGATGACATCGTAGTTTCCTGACTTTGATGAACCAGTAATAGGAATGGCCACATCCTTTGCCTGTCTCATACCATTTAGTATGCTGATATCAAGATGCCGGGAATCTTCTTTACCGTCTATGATGACGGTATAGTCAATGGATGAGATTTTTTCCAAGCCCTTATTGAGTAAATGGAAAGTGACTAGCGACGTCTGCCCTGGGCATGTAGCCGGTTTGATGTCAGGAGCGGCAAACTGAGCTGCAGACTCTGGGATATGATGGTTCTTCAGCCGAACCTGCAAACCAGGCATCTGGTTATAGATATACCTCCACTCACCATTGCTCTCCCAGTTATAGTATCCCACATTATAATAATCATAGGCGCTGACCCAAACACGTCCCGGACATGAGAATCCTGCATAAACACGTCCGGTGATGGTATATGGTTCTGGAAGAGGGATTTCGTTGTAATCGCCGGCAACTAGCTGCGTGATGGGAGTCTCTAGCACTTTTTCACCGCTTTGCAAGTCCTCGGCAATCCATACTGTGCCTTGTTCCATCAGCTCTACATCATTCGCACTCCATACGGGTATACGTATGGCACTTATCTGAGCTCCCATCACTGTTTCATCTCCGCTGATCACAATTGCTGCCCGTGTGTCGGTGCCACCACCAATCATGATATATTTGTCTGTAGGTGTTTCGCTGGCGTAGTACCCCCAGATATCGCCTTCAGCCACTTGGCTAAACATGGTGCGATGACTCGTTTCTTCTGAAGCGACAAATGCGCTGTTTGCAACTGCCCAATGAGACAGAATCAATGATAAAATGAATAGATGTAGTTTCTTCATCGTGTTTTATGTATTGTTTTACTTTTCAAAGTTAAGAAAAAAGTTGATAATAGCCTGGAGGGGTGGCAGAACGCGAAGTGTTTATGGCTAGAGGAAGCACTGGGCCTTGGCGATAAGCTGGGCGACGTTGTGGGCCTCGAACTTCGTCATCAGGCGGTGGCGATAGGTGCCGACAGTGTTCTTCGAGATGAAGAGGCGGTCGGAGATTTCTGGTGTGGTCATGCCCTTGCTGATGCATTGGAGTACCTGAAGCTCACGCTCACTGAGCTGGAAGGCCGGTGAGCTCTTCGTCTTGTCATCGTCGCTAGCCAACAGATGGAGCTGCTGGATGAAGGCATCGTTGTAGTAGGTGCCGCCCTCACGGATAGCTTTGACGGCCTCGAGAAGTGCGCTGACCGGACGGTTCTTCGACACAACTCCCTGTATGTCGAGCCGAGCCAGCCGGGCTAGTATCCAAGGCTCCTCATGCATGGTATAGATGAGAAATGCCGCTTCTGGACAGCTTTGGCGAATGGTCTTCAGCACTTCGAAGCCGTCGACGTCGGGCAGTTCGAGGTCGAGGATGAACAGATCGAATCGCTGGCCTGCCCCGATATGGTCGATGAGTTGGTTGCTCTCGGCCATGCCTTGCACTTCCGTGTCGGGGATGGATGAGAGCATATGCTTGATGCCTTCGAGCACCATGGGATGGTCGTCAAGGGCCAGGATACGGTATGGAGTATTGGTCGATAGCATGGAGTTCATAGGTTTTACAGCATGCAAAGTTAGCAAAAAAGCCCGACAAAGTGATGCTTGCCGAGCAATTATTGTGCTTCTGGCTGCCAAAAATCACTTATTTAGGTGATGGCATCAGGCGTTGAATTCCAGCTCGAAGTGGTTTTCACCGTCCTGTCGGTAGGTGTTGAGGTGGGCTCCGAGGCTGACGATGCGGTCGTGCTGGGTGCGAAGTCCCAGTCCGTCGTGGCTGTTATCTGGCATGGAAGTTTCAGGCTGTCCGTCGTCGATGATGGTGAGGCGGTAGTGTCCTGGAGCAGTCTGCTGGAGGCTGACACTGAGGTGTGTGGCAGTAGCCCCTTTGACGATGTTAGAGGTGAGCTCCTGTACAATGCGATAGACCTCGTGGCTGACGGCGGGAGGCAGCTGTCGCCAGAGCCTTTCGTCGTCGGGCTGGGCCTCGTAGTGAACGTTGAGCCTTGTGTTGTCCTGGGTCAGTGTCATCAGCTGACGCAGAAGGAAGTGGATGCTCAGGTGCGTAAACTCAGGCGGCATGAGTCGATGGGAGAGCTGACGTGCCTGCTGGCGAAGGGTGTTGAGCTGGTCGGAGAACTGTGCTGCCCCGTCGCCCTGCATGCGCATCTCGAGCGCAAGCATGTCGTTACAAAGTCCGTCGTGCAGCTCCTTGGCTATGCGGCTGCGCTCTTCCTCGAGTGTGCCGATGCGCATCTGGGCCTCGCGACGCTGGCGACGCATCCGGTAATAGACCGAAAAGACGGCCACCAACAGGAGTATGGCGATAGCCGCGATTGCTGTCCAGAGGCGCTGTGTCTGCAGACGGGCTATCTGCAGGTCTTTCTCCATCGTCTGATAACGGGCGTTGAACTCAGCCATCTGTGCCGTCAGACGTTCAGAAGCCAGTGTGTCGGCTTCGATGCGTGCGCTGTCCATATAACAGAAGGCCTCCTGCCAGCGGTTCAGCTGGGCATAGCTGCGGGCCATACGCTCGAAGATGGCAGCCGTCTTCACGCCTCCTGCTGCATTGGCCACGACCGTCTCGAAGTCGCTGACGGCCTGTGCCCATTGTCCTGTATCGTAGAAATGATTGGCACGGGCAGTGATAAAGCCGATGGCCGTGATGCCCTGCTGGGGCAGCAGTGGCAGGAGCGCATCGCCACGCTGCTGACAGGCCAGCGAAGAGTCGGGTAGGCCCAGCTTGTCGTACATAGGCATCATAGTGGTAAGACAACGAAGCTGCCAGTCGGGCGACTCGGCCTCAGTGGCCATCTGATAGGCTTCCTGCAACAGCGGCTCGGCCTCCTGCAGTTTGTCGAGTGTCACCTTAACGGCACCATTCGTCTGCAAAAGGCATAGCTCAGTATAGGGATCGTCGACCTGCCGCACATATTCCAGGCCTTGCTGCAGGTACTGTTCGGCCTCTTTGAAATGACTCATATTATAATGTAACAGCCCGACATTGGCCGAAATGGCAGCCAGCCACTCGAGATCTCCCTGTCGACGGGCCTCCTGCAAGGCTTCATCGTAGTAGAAGAGGGCCGAGTCGATCTTTCCCTCGCGCCTGCAGATAAGGCCTAGTTCCTGAGGCACGCTGATGCTCATCTCTTCCCACCCCTCAAAAGGCAGCTCCTGCCAGAGCTGCAGACGGTTCTGCTTCCAGTGATTCACGTCACCCTTTCCCATGTAGTAGGTGCCTTCATGGAAACGCATGACGGGATAGAGCCTGGAGTCCTCTACACCTTTTAGGGACAGGGCCTGCTGTATCAGCTCATAGCCCTCGTCCAGCCGGGTGGCATCGTCGAGGCACTCGGAGATGCGCTCGTCGAGGTGTGTGAGTAGCGAGTCAATGGGCTCTGCGCCAGTTGCTGTACCTGCGAAAAACAGGGTGATAATCAGTATTAGGTTATGTTTCATGAGTGCAAAGGTACGAAATAGTGAGAGAAAAACAAAATTTTCTTTGGTATTTTGCTCAATTTGCACTATCTTTGCACCTTGATATGAAGATATTCGACAGTAGCCAGATACGTGAGCTGGACAAATACACGATAGAACATGAACCCGTGAAATCCATCGACCTGATGGAACGGGCTGCAAAGGAGTTGACACGCGCCATCATGGAACGATGGAACAACGACGTGCCGGTGGTGGTAATGGCTGGACCGGGCAACAACGGCGGCGATGCGCTGGCCGTAGCCCGCATGCTGACAGAACAGAACTACCAGGTGCAGACCTACCTCTTCAACATCAGCGGAAAGCTGTCGGCAGAGTGTGCCGAGAACCGTGTGCGCCTCATCAGCAAGAAGGGTCATGCCCTGCTGACGGAGGTGACGCAGGAGTTCGACCCTCCCCGTCTGGAGGCAGGGATGCTGGTGGTGGATGGTCTGTTCGGCTCAGGCCTGAACAAGCCACTGGCGGGCGGCTTCGCTTCGCTGGTGAAATATATCAATGCCTCGAAGGCCGAGGTGGTGAGCATCGACGTGCCGTCGGGCCTGATGACGGAGGACAATTCTTATAACGTGCGTGCGAACATCATTCGGGCTACGCTGACACTGACACTGCAACAGACGAAGCTGTCGTTCCTCTTCGCCGAGCATCAGCAGTTCGTGGGCGAGCTGAAGGTGCTGGACATCGGCCTGAGCCAGGAGGGCATCGACAAGATGGATGCCCACTATTCGCTGATGGAGCTGGAGGACATCGCACCCCTGATCAAGCGCCGCGACCCGTTTGCCCACAAGGGCACGATGGGCCATGCGCTGCTGGTGGCAGGAAGCTATGGGATGGCAGGTGCTGCCGTGCTGGCTTCGAAGGCCTGCATGCGCAGCGGAGCCGGCAAGCTGACGGTGCACACGCCCAGACGTAACATCGCCATCCTGCAGACGACTGTGCCTGAGGCCATCATCCATGCTGACAGGGAGGAGACCATCTTCTCAGAGGCAGTGCCCACCGAAGGGATGCAGGCCGTGGCTGTGGGTCCTGGCATCGGCACGGGCGAGCAGACGGCCATCGCAATGGTAGCCCAGCTCAGGCGCGCTCAGTGTCCGGCTGTGGCCGATGCCGACGCATTGAACATACTCGCCGCCAAACGTGCTTGGCTGCAGCAGTTGCCCAAGGGCATCATCCTGACGCCGCATCCCAAGGAGCTGGAACGGCTGGAGGGACAGGCCACCGACAGCTACGAGCGCCTGATGAAGGCACGCCAGCTGGCCGAGCGCCTGCAAGGGTATGTGGTGCTGAAAGGCCATCACACGGCAATCTGCATGCCTGACGGCCACATTGTGTTCAACACCACAGGCAATGCCGGTATGGCGACGGCAGGCAGCGGCGACGTGCTGACGGGCATCCTGCTGGGACTGCTGGCACGAGGCTACGAGCAGCGCGAGGCTTGTCTGGTGGGAGTCTTCCTTCACGGTCTGGCAGGCGATCTGGCTGCCCGTGACCTGGGTGAGGAGAGCCTGATGGCCAGCGACATCATCAAGTATCTGCCAAAGGCATTTCTGGAGTTAGGAGTTAGGAGTTAGGAGTGAGGAGTTCTTACACCAGAAGAAGCGCAGAACTCCTCATTACTTTAGAACAGGGCGATGCTCTCCAACCGACGGTCGACGAGCATACCCGACAATGGTATATTGACCTTCGACAGGCGCTGCAGGGCCTTGAAACGGATGCGGAAGAGCACGGGTGAGCCCTCGACTAGTGCCTGTTTACCGATATTGACAAACGTGGGATAGAGCACACGGTCGCCATTTGAGTGTAGGCGGTCGTTGGTCATGTTGCGCATGTTGGCCACAGCAACGGACTCCACGCCGAGGAACTGCATCTGCTGCTGATTATAAGGAAGAACCAAACTGAGAGCATTGACTGCCTTTAGGTCGTGACCCACGACAGAAAGCACGATTTCATCGCCAGTATTGTATTGTTTCTGGTCGGCCTTTATCGTCACCGTTCCAGCCAGTTGCGTTTCCTGCGCATCAACTCCTCCTTCCAGCTGCGTTGCCACATAAGAAATGTCTTGCGCGTCAATGAGTCCGTTGTGGTTCACATCGCCCACCGACACATAGCCGTCGAAATCGCTGTCGCCCTGTCGCAGACCGGTATAGTTCAGATAAGAAGTAAGGTCATTCTCATCGATATGCCCATCCTGATTGATGTCGCCAGGAATGAGCACCTTTGCAGTGGGCTTGCGGAAGGCATAGAGCTCAGCACCCGAGCCAAAGCCGCCTACAGCCTGCGTGACATGGAGACGAAGGAAGCGAGTAAGAGCGGGAGTAGGAAGGCTGATATCCTTCTTCTTGTTGTTGCGTGCCCACTGAAAAGGCTGTGCCTCGCTCCAGGTGATGCCGTCGGCACTGTACTGAAGCGTTCCTGCAAGGATCGTTCCGTTGCCAGCATTGTCGCGTGGCACGTAAGTGATACGGTTGAGCTCGGTCGAGGCATGCATGTCGATGTCGATGGTGAAAGGCACAGCGTTGGTGTTTTGCCAGTCGGTGTGCCAAATCTCTCCTTTTTCGTCGTGATCGAAAAGATGGCTGATGTCGCTGCCTGGCTGATCTGCCACGTTACAGGTAGCAGTGAGATCCTTCATGGCAAATTCCAGCGGGTTGGCGCTTGTGCTCAGTGTCAGGTCTGTCCATTCACTGACTCCGTCCTTTCCGACAGCACGCAGCCACATCTGATAGCTGGTCTCGGGGTGCAGTAGGTCAATGGTATACTCAGTGCCAATAATATGGGTGTAGAGCATCTCCTCAAACCTTATTTCGTAGTAGTCAGCACCTTCAACACTGCTCCATGTCGGAGTGATGCTATAGGCAGTAGACTTCGACTCGTCCCTAACAACAGGCATGGGCAGCGTGACCGGACGGTCGTTGACTGTGGCCTCATCGATGGAGACACCGTCGACGATGACCTCAACTTGGTCATAGATGCTCACTGGGGGAATCTCAACCACAAGCTGCTGCAGTCGCTCACGGAGAACTATTTGCTTCATGAGGTCTGACACTCCAAAGGACCATTCAGACTTGACGGTTTTTCCGTTGACCTTCGTCACGACTTTCCTTGGCTGCGCGGTCATGTTGACAAGGAGGAGTGTGCGCTTCGTGGAAGGCATGCCATCATAGCCTTTGCCCGTGGCAGGGTTGATAGTGACGACGACCTTCCCCTTGCGCAGCTGCTGTTCCACCTGATAGGTCGTGCTAGCCCCTGCTAGATAGGCATCAGTCGTACCGTCGTCGTCGTAGACAGAGATGCTTGTGCGCTGCTGTGAAGGAAAAATCTCAAGGATGCGCAACGAGGGGTCAATCTGAGATGGATTGTTGTTCGGGTTGTTCATTGGTATGATAGCACCCTGCCGTACGAAGACGGGCAGTTTCCAAATAGGGGCGGCGAAGGTATTCATCACACAGTAACCCATATAAGCCTCACCCGTGAAATAGTCGTACCAAATGCCTTCTGGAAGATAAATGCCGTGTCGGATGTCGTTGCCGTCAGCATCAGCTTTCGTCTCCTGATAGATGGGTGCTACAAGAAAGGACGGTCCGTAGAGGAACTGATATTGGGTACGGCGGCCCAGCGTAAAAGGCTTGGGCGAACTGAGGAACATGGCCTGGATAAGGGGCTTGCCGTCGATGGCTTCATGGGCGAAGGTATAGGTATAAGGCAGGAGCATCGACTTCAGTTTCAGGTATCTGCGATTGATGGTGGCGGCAGTTTTGCCCAACGCATGTGGATATTTCTCGTTCAATCCCCAGCCGTCCATGTTCAGCTGCATCGGCGTAAACGTCTTCCACTGAAAGTCACGGATGTTCACTGCCATGTTTCGCCCGCCGAAGATACCATCCATGTCGCTGGTGATGTTAGGCTGACCGGAAAGGCCCGACCCGATATAAGTAGGAATGTGGAAACGGATATACTCCCATTCACCACCAGTCTGATCGCCTGTCCAAATGGCGGCATAGCGCTGCGTGCCTGCCCAGCCGTCGACCGAGATGATGAACGGCCTGGCCTGCTGACCATAATAGGGCATGATCTGAGCCACGTCGGCAACACCATTCAGTCCGAAGGAATAGCCGGCACCCACCCAAGCAACATCGGTCTTCAACACACGCACGCCTGCGTCGCGAACCTCTTTGATGATATCACGCTGCAGTAGGGCTGGGATGGAGTCGATGGGGTGCAGGTTGGACTGTGTCCACAAGCCAATCTCCACACCCTTCGAACGGGCATAGTCGCCAAAGGCTTTAAGATTGGCAATGTTGCCGTCGAGCGTTTCCGCCTGTCCATAGCCAGCACCATAGCCGTCGTTGGGCAGCACCCACCCCAATGGCATATCGTAGCGGGCATAGCGGTCGACAACGGCCCGAGCCGAGAACTGGTAGGCCGCTTCTTCCTGTCGCTGTCCGTCGGCAGAGGTTCCGTTCAGGGTTTCGCGAAGGCCGTTCTCCACGGGCTTCTGGCTTTCCACATAGCGCTTGCCGTCTTCGAAAAGGATGCCACGATTGGGCTCGTCGGTCACTTTCCAATAGTCGCGGTTGTAGGCATTCAGGTGTCCCTCGTAGAAAGCAAACTTCGGCAACAGCACGGGGTGGCCTGTCAGCTGATAGTAGCCGTTGAGCAGATCGACGGGGCTACAACCCAGCACAAAGAACATGTCGAGGTAGTCGGTATCATGATGAATGAGCACTTCCTGACCCGAAAAATCATAAAAGCCGGGCTTAAAAGTATGGCAGAGCACACCATAGCCCGCCGTTGACCAAAAGAAAGGAGCCGGCGAACAGACACCCCCGTCGGTCCATGAGTTGGTGTTTACAATGTCGATGCGCTCACCACGGTGCGAGAAGCGTCCGTTCTGCACGCCACCGCCATAGTAGTATTCGTCGGGAAGCATCGACAGCCGTAGGTCGTAGCCCCCACGATTGAACTCGACAGGAGCAGCGAGCGACACGATGTCGCCGTCATGCCAGATGGTGAAAAGCCCCGTTGCCCTATTGATTTTCAACATACAGCCATGTATGAAAGACATCATTAGGGGTTGGGTGGTCACCACGATGTCGGCATCGTTGGTGGTCACCTCCACCTTGGCCTTCCTTCGGGCATTCGCCACCAGGATCTCGGCAGATGGCATGGCCTCCGGGTTGCGCAAGATGCCACCCTGATCATCACGAAAGAGGCGGAAGACAGTAGGTCCGTAGAAGTCGATGGTCATCGTCTTGCCATCATTGTACACCACTTCCACAGCCTGGTCGTTGAGCTGCCTTACTTGCTTCACTCCGCAGTTGTCGTCGGCCCATGCTCCTGGTGCAGAGATTAAGATTAACAGGAAAAAAACGATTCGTTTCATAGATTCTTCTGGTTTTGCTTGCAAAGATAAAAAATAATTGTGAATTATGTATTACGAATTATGAATTATTTGTATCTTTGCACAAAATAACCAAAAAACCATCATACGTCATGATGAAACGAACTATTTCAATATTACTGCTTGCGGCGATAGGCTGCTTAGTTGTCGGCGCACAACAGTTGGAAGGTTTTGAGTATGGAACAGCTACGGCCCCCGACGGCACAGAGTGGCAAAGTCCTGAGCGGCTGGGCTACAACAAACTGCAGCCCAGGGCTTGCTTTACGTCGTTTGCCACGATCGACGAAGCCCGCAAGGTGCTGCCCGAATACAGCTCACGCCGCCTGAGCCTCGACGGCACGTGGAAGTTCCACTTTGCCAAAACCCCAGACGAGCGCCCCGCCGACTTCTTCCTCAAAGACTACGATTGTTCCGTCTGGGACGATATCATCGTCCCCTCCAACTGGAACCTGGCAGGCCTGCAGAAGGACGGCACGCAGCGCTATGGCACGCCCATCTACGTCAACCAGCCCGTCATCTTCTTCCACCAAGTGAAGAAGGACGACTGGCGCGAAGGCGTGATGCGCACTCCCCCCACTGACTGGACCACCTATGAATACCGCAACGAGGTGGGCAGCTACCGCCGCTCGTTCACCATCCCCAAGCAGTGGAAAGGGATGCAGCTGCTGGTGCAGTTCGATGGTGTGGACTCGTTCTTCTACCTCTGGGTGAACGGCCACTACGTCGGTTTCTCGAAGAACTCGCGCGATGCCGCCCGCTTCGACATCACCCGCTTTGCCCACACTGGCGAGAACAGCATCAGCGTGGAGGTCTACCGCAACAGCGACGGCTCCTTCCTGGAGGCGCAGGACATGTTCCGTCTGCCGGGCATCTTCCGCTCGGTCAGCGTCTACGCCCGTCCCAAGACGCACATCCAGGATTTGCGTGTGCAGGCCCTATGGGACGGTTCGCAGGGGACACTCAAGATAGAATCTCCTCTCAACTTCAAGTTCAAGATAGATAAAGGTTACCACATAGCATATACGCTCTATCAGAACGACCTCTATTCTGATAAGAACAAAAAGCTGGACATACCCCAACTCTCAACTCTCAAATCTCAAACCTCAAATCTCAATCCTCAAACTTCAAACCTCAAACCTCAAATCTCAAACCTCCCCGTCCTCCCCTGGACAGCCGAGCAGCCCAATGTCTACGTACTCGTTGCCGAGCTAAAGGACAAGAAGGGTCACACGCTGGAAGCTGTGTCCACACAGATAGGCTTCCGCACCGTGGAGATCAAGGATATGAAGGCCGAGGACGACGAGTTCCACATGGCCGGCCGCTACTTCCTGGTGAACGGCAAGCCACTGAAGCTGAAAGGCGTGAACCGCCACGAGACCAATCCAGAGCGTGGCCATGCCATCACCCGCCGGCAGATGGAGGAGGAGGTGATGATGATGAAACGTGCCAACATCAACCATGTGCGCACGTCGCACTACAGCAACGACCCTTACTTCTACTACCTCTGCAATAAGTACGGCATCTGGCTGGAGGCAGAGGCTAACCTCGAGAGCCACGAATACTACTATGGCGAGGCATCGCTCTCCCACCCTGTTGAATGGCGCGCAGCCCACGTGGCACGCATGATGGAGCTGGCTCATGCCCGTGTCAACGACCCGTGCATCGTCATCTGGAGTCTCGGCAACGAAGCCGGCCCTGGCGACAACTTCAAGGCCAGCTATGCGGCAGTGAAGGCCTTCGACCCCACACGGCCCGTGCAGTATGAGCGCAACAACGACATCGTAGACATGGGCTCGAACCAATACCCCAGCGTCAACTGGGTGCGCGAGGCTGTGAAGGGACGCATGGGCATCAAGTATCCCTTCCACATCTCAGAATATGCCCATTCCATGGGCAATGCCGTGGGCAACCTGAAGGACTACTGGGATGCCATCGAGTCGTCCAACTTCTTCTGCGGAGGGGCCATCTGGGACTGGATCGACCAGTCGCTCTATAACTACACGAAGGACGGGCAGCGATACCTGGCCTATGGCGGTGACTTTGGCGATACTCCCAACGACGGCCAGTTTGTGATGAACGGCATCATCTTCGGCGACATGCAACCCAAGCCGCAGTATTATGAGGTGAAGAAGGTATACCAGAACATAGGCCTCACCCCCAGCCCCTCTCCCACTGGCGAGGGGAGTAATAACGCCTTTACGCTCGATGTCTTCAACAAGAACTACTATGCCGACGACCTCGCTGGCTACGACTGCTGGTACCGGCTGCTGGCTGACGGCGAACAGATACGCGAAGGGCGCATCGATGTGGGCAGTGTGGCACCACGCTCACACAAGACGGTGCGGATTCCCGGCCTGAACCCGAATGAGCTGAACGACGGCCGCGAGTATTTCGTCAATATCGAGTTCCGGCTGAAGCATGATATGCCCTGGGCCAAAGCAGGATATGTGCAGGCCGACGAGCAGCTGCTGGTAAAGGCGGCATCGCCCCAGGCAGCGAAGGAGGTGGAGGGCAAGGTCAGCGTTGAGCAGGCCGACGAGATGATCCACGTCAGCGGCAATGACTTCACGGTGGTGTTTGACAACGACAACGGCATCATCAACAGTCTTACCTACAGCGGCCAGAAGATATTCAACGAGGGCTGCGGTCCGCGGCTCGACGCCTTCCGTGCCTGGGTGAACAACGACAACTGGGCTTACCAGAACTGGTATGCCAACGGACTGTACAACCTGGAACACCGTGTCTGGCACCATCAGATGGTGGAGAATGCCGACGGCAGCGTCACAATAGCCTACACCGTCGAAAGCCAAGCACTCTACGGAGCACGCCTGGAAGGTGGCGACCGCAACTGGAAACGGCTCGTGGAACAGAAGGACAGGCTCTTCACCTCCGATGACTTCCGCTTTGTGCAAGACATCGTCTACACCGTCTTCCCCAATGGCACTATTGCCGTCGAGGCTGCCATCACCTCCAGCAACCCGCAGCTCGTGCTGCCTCGCCTGGGCTATGTGATGAAGACTCCCTCGTCGCTCTGCAACTTCAGCTACTACGGACGTGGACCTGCCGACAACTACCCTGACCGTAAGACGTCGCAGAACATCGGCATCTATAGTAATAAGGTGGCCGACGAGGTCGACAACTACCCCAAGCCGCAGGATATGGGCAACCATCAGGACACCCGCTGGTGCTCACTTACCGACGCCGACGGACGAGGAGTGCTGTTCAAAGGTCGTGAGCCAATGTCTGTCAGCGTGCTCCCCTGGTCGGCAAAGGAGCTGGCTATGGCCAATCATCCGCATGAGCTGCCCGAAAGCACTGGCAACTGGCTCCACCTCGACAAAGCGATTACCGGACTCGGCGGCAACAGCTGCGGACAAGGCGGACCGCTGGAGCAGGATCGCGTGAAGGCAGCCCCCTGCCTCTTCGGCTTCACCATCCACCCTTCACCATCCACCATCCACCCCTCCCCATCCACCATCCACCCTTCACCATCCACCATCCACCCCTCCCCCCTGCTCATCACCCGCGATGCTGAAGGGATGGTCACCATTACGTCGGCAAGAGAGTCGCACAACATCTGGTATACGGTGACACCCTCATCCCGACAGACGAAGAATCCTCAGCCCATGCCATACACAGGACCCTTCAACCTGCGTGAAGGCGGCAGGGTGGAAGCCTACGAAAAGCCGAAGGACGACAAGCAGCCGATGGTGACCTTCACCCAGAGCTTCCCACGCATCGACCGTGTGCCCGTCACCGTCAGCTTCGCCTCCAGCGTAGAGAGCGGCGAAGGCGATGCCGAACACCTCGTTGATGGTAATCCCAACACCTACTGGCACACGATGTGGAGCGTCACCGTGGCCAGCTATCCTCACTGGGTGGACTTCGACTGCGGCAGCGTGAAGACCCTCAAGGGCTTCTCCTACCTGCCTCGCCAAGATTCGCGCAACGGCAATATCAAGGCTTGGCGCGTGCAGCTCTCACTCGACGGACAGACCTGGAGCCAGCCCGTCGGCGAAGGAACATTCGAAAACAACCAGCAGGAGAAACGGGTGCTCTTTGCCTCGCCGCAGCGTGCCCGCTACCTGCGCTTTACTGCACTCTCCTCACAGGACGGTCAGGATTTTGCCACTGGAGCGGAGTTTTCCGTGCTCGAAGAATAAAAATGCAACTGCCTCTTCTATTTTCTTGCCGAAAGTTTTGCGCTTTCGGCTTTTTTATGTACTTTTGCAACGTTGACTAAAGAACAGAACAAAAATGAGCACAATCAATAGCCATTGGAAGAGAATGAAGGCCCTGGCCTCGTCGTTTGCCGTTTGCCTCTTAGCAGTTTGTCCTGCCGAGGCTCAGACCCAGCTTAGCCAGTACCGCCCAGGGGTAACGCCTGAAGGGGCCGTCTACTTCCTTCCCAAGACCGTGCTGCGCATCAGCGTGCTGGTGGAGAAGACCACCTACCAGCCAGGCGACTTCGCCCCCTTCGCCCAGCGCTATCTGCGCATGGCCGACGTCAGTCAGGAGCCTGCCACCAGCTATCGTGTGGTGGACATCCAGCAGACGCCCATGCCCATGCCCGACACTACGAAGGTCTATGCCGTGAAGTTCGACGCCCGCACCGTCGCCTCGCGTGTCTCCCTCTCCGACGACGGCCGCCTGCTGGGCATCAACGTGGACGATGCTGCCGACGTGGACGAGCCTGCCACCTTCACACCTGCGCCCCGCCCTGCATGGGTCAACCCGCGTCAGTACATGAGCGAGGAGATCCTGTCGTGTGGCAGCACGGCAAAGATGGCCGAGCTCACGGCACACGAGATCTACGACATCCGCGAGAACCGTTCGCTGCTGGTCAAGGGACAGGCTGACTTCATGCCTCAGGACGGCGCTCAGATGAAGCTCATGCTGCGTGAGCTAGAGCAGCAGGACCAGGCACTCACATCGCTCTTCCTGGGCACCACCGTTCGCGACACCACCGAGCATGTGCTATGGGTGACGCCCGACGGAGCCTTCCCCCGCCAGGTGTTCTTCCGGCTGTCGCAGGTGCATGGTCTCGTAGAGGCCGACGACCTCTCTGGTGCACCTTATTATATTAGTATCGACGACATCACCCAGCTGCCCGCCCCAGAGGAGAACCCGAAGGCAAAGAAAGCCGCTGCCAAGCCCGGCATCTTTGTCAATGTGCCAGGACGCATGCGGGCCACCATCTACGAAGGCATCAATGCCCTTCAGAGCGAGGAGCATCCTGCCCCGCAGTTTGGCGAGACGATGCTGCTCAGTGCCGACCTCTTCAACAAGCGCTATACCACGCGTCTGTGGCTGAATGCACTCACTGGAGCCGTCAGCCGCCTGGATGCTGAACAGCCGAAGTAGAGTTGAGAGTTGAGATTTGAGAATTGAGAGTTCTTCGCATTGCGAAGCGAGCATAGCTCGAGCGGAGAGTTTAGAGACTTTTGACTTTAGGGTTTATAGATGAGAGCTTACCTGCAGCGCCTGATCAGCGAGGGCGAGCATCAGCAGCAGGACTTCAAGTACCGCGTAGAGGATGCCGTCAAGCTAGCACGCTCCGTCTCGGCCTTTGCCAATACTGACGGAGGACGGCTGCTCATAGGCGTTCGTGACGACGGTCACCTCTCTGGCGTCCGCTCCGAGGAAGAGATCTACATGATGCACCAGGCTGCCTATCGTTATTGCCGCCCTGAGGCCAGCATCAAGTTCGACACATACCACATCAACGGACGCACCATCGTCATCGCCACCGTTCCCAAATCCGACAACCGCCCTGTCTGTGCCCTCGACGAAGAGGGACAGAAGCGCGCATATATCCGCATCCACGACGAGAACATCGTTGCCTCGCCCGTACATATTAAGATATGGCGCGACGAGCAGTCACCACGGGGAGCAGCCTTCACCTATGGCGAAGCAGAGCAGCACCTTATTCAAGCCATGAAGGACTCCGCAGGCCTCACCCTGAACCAGATCGTGAAGCGTTCGCGCCTGCCGCGTCCCAAGTGTATCACCCTCCTTGCCCGCTTCATCCGCTACGGCCTGGCCACCTGGCAGCTCAGCGACCATCAGTTTGTCTTCGCACTGATTGACAAATAAATACCCTACATCGCATGGGCGACCCCTTAGGGTCGATGCTCTCAGGGCATTGCTATCCGAGGGTGCTCGCTTGAGCGAGTACCCCCAGCTATTGATAGGTGACCGCGTTGCGGTCATTACCGCACGCCTACTTCGACGTCATTCCTAAGTATATAGGTTGCAACAGGAAAGTATATAGATTGCAATAGGAAAGTATATAGGTTGCATAAGCAAAGTATATAGGTTGCATAAGCAAAGTATATCGGTTGCACACGTAAAGTGTATAGCTTGCACCCGTAAGGTATATAGGTTATAGCAATAAGATAGAAGTGGAGCTACTCATGCGCAGCCACTCCCCTCCATTCAAGGGGAGGGGAGTGCCTGCGGAGTATTATTCATCTTGGTTCAACAGCGATATCATTCACTAAGTTATACCTGCAAAGTATATAGGTTGCACCTAAGGTATATAGGTTGTAATCGAAAGGTAAAGTGGATGTAGCAAAGAGGCTGCGGAGCGTCTGCTTCGTCCGCAACGGCCACATGGTCCGTTCGCAACGAGCTTATGGTCCGTTCGAAACGCCCGTATGGTCCGTTCGAAACGCCCGTATGCTCCGTCCGAAACCAGCGTATGCTCCGTCCGAAACCAGCGTATGCTCCGTCCGAAACCAGCGTATGCTCCATCCGAAATGGGCATTTGCTTCGTCCGCAACAATCGTCCTGCCCTCCGCAACAATCGAGGCAAATGGTTACGGTTACAGTTGTAACCATGTAACCGCGGGGGGAGGGCAGAAGGGCGGTATTGCATATAATTTACTGATTATCAATTAATTGTTATACTATTCTTGGTTACGGTTACAGGAAAATGGTTACATGGTTACAACTGTAACCGTAACCGCTGTAACCGTTTTAGGTAAAAAAATAGCGATAGGACAAGGGGCTGAAAACGACTCCGCTCAGCACTCGAACAGGTTCGCTTGGCTTATCCAAGAAACGAAGCTGGATTGCTACGCACGCACCCCCTAGCAACCAGCCAAATGCGACTTTTTGCGCAAAATCAACTTTTCTGCGCAATTTTTATGAGGATTTTTAAGGAGGATATTTGGCATTTTGTTCAAAATGAGGTAATTTTGCACACAAAATGCCGGCGAATCTAATTCAAAATAGCCAGACCCTATGACACCCGATGGCCTGATAATTGGCATCATTATCTCAGTCGTAATAGCATTCATCGTCACGATGCTAGTGCTGAATGCCAGTACCAAGAAGTTCATCTCTACCAATGCAAAACTGGTGGAGAACCAAAATCTGTTGCTCGAACAGAATAAGACACTGGGTAGCGAACTGGAGAAGCGGATGAGCGAACTGGAGGAAAAGAACCAAAAACTGGAGGAACGGGAGAATGGTTTGGAAAAGCAGAAGGAATTGATTGAGATGTTGCAGCGGCAGCAGGAGGAGCTCGCCGAGCAGTTGAAGCATGCCACCTTCGATGAGGTGACAATCATGCGCAAGCAGGCCAGCCAGCACCGTGATCATATAGAATTGACGGCCGATATGACCGATGAGGAACTGATGCGGTGGTTAGACCAGAAAATGGACGAGACCCATCTCTTCACCGACGCCAACCTGACACTGAAAACGATGGCCAAGTCGCTCGGTCTGACTCAGAAGCGGCTTAGCAATCTGTTCAAGAACAATGCGAAATATGCCAGTCTTGGCGATTACATCAATGAGAAACGCTTTCTTTATGCCTGTCACCTGTTGCGCGAAGAGACCCATTGGACCATCGAGGCCGTAGGTGCAGAAGCCGGCTTCGGCGGTCGCCGCACCTTCCAGACCGAGGTGAAGCGCCGTCTAGGCATCACCCCCTTGCAATATCGACAATCGCAGAACAAGTGAAAAGTGAAGAGTGAAGAGTGAAGAGTGAAGAATTTCCTACCGCATAATGGTGGCGCGGAAGCAAATTCTTCACTCTTCACTCTTCATTCTTCATTTAATAAGAACTCTCCTTTGCACCCAGCCATAGATGACGATGACGGCTATGGTGGGAATCTCCATCGGGAGGTTGGCCAGACCCGACTCAGGGCCGACCAGCAGATAAGAGACGACAGGGATGATGCTGGAAATAAGGATATAGAGCGCCATCCATATACCTACCTGACGCAAGCGCCCGCGATAACAAAAGGCGATGGCGCAACCTAAGGGCAGATAGACCAGCATCAGCGATACGGCAATAGGCAGTCCCACGGTTTCCATCAAGGCAGGGAACAACAGCGGCACGAATCCCGCAATGTTCAGCGCAATCACTATCCACCATGCGACGGTCATAGGCCTGTAGAGTGGCTTCATGCCACGCATCAGTCCGAAGTACATCACCAGCGCCCCGAAGGTCTGGATGACGGCCAAAGCCAACGGCGAATGGTCCTCAACCCAGTGCATCAGCGGCGCCCAGTTGATGACTGCCTGCAGAAGATAGCATACGAATGCGACCTCAATCAGCCAGCGGGGCAGTCCGCTGTCCACATGATCTACGCGATACTTACTCTCAATGCTTTCTGCCACTTCTATGGTAGCATTTTTTAGTTCTTTCTCACTCATATATTCAAATGTTCGGCAAAGGTACAACTTTTTTTTAAATAACCCAACATGTACCCTCCGAAAAGTGAGCAAACAGGCAAAAATCGGCAATTTTGCGCATAACAGCCTTTCCTGCGCAACAAGTTCGACAAGTTTTTGACAAAAACACATATTATATTAAAGGAAAGATGTAATTTCGCAAAAAATTTATGAACAACAACAGTAAAACGAAGAATAATACGGTTATGAAAAGAAAGAATCTCTTGTGGATGATTGCTGCTGCCTTAACCTGCGTTTTGGCATCCATGACGCTGACGGCGTGCTCGGACGATGATGACAATAATGACGCGCATGAAGGACAGCCCCTCTACGACGTGGCGAACATCAAGGTGATAGAATCGGGCCGAATATCGGTCACCGACTTCTACCAGCGCTTGATACAGAGCGCCACTGAAGGCAACGCCGACGAGGACGAGATGCTGACTGAGTTCTATCAGCAGCAACTGGCCAGCATCAAGGCTTACGAGCAATATCTTAGAGACTCACTGGCCAACGTGTCGGGTGCCAACGGCTCTGAGGGTGCCGACACCGACGGCAAAAGCATGACCTATAGCTACGAGTGGACCACCATCCGCTACACGACCACCGACGTCGACGGCAACAACATCGAGTGTTCCGAACTGCTGGTCTGGCCCTATAATGCTGTCTGCAACCCCAATCCCGACCACGTCGTTATAGGCTGTCACTGCACCATCACGTCGAACTTCGAGCGACCCTCGAACTTCAGCAACCTCGGCCATAAGAACGACGTTAACATGCTGGCCTGCTTTGCCAACCCCGTCAGCCAGGAGGCACTGGTCATCGTACCCGACTATCAGGGCTACGGTGCCACCCACGGCGACTCCCATCCCTATTGCAACCGTGAGGTGACGGCCCGTCAGGTCATCGACGGAGTCAAGGCCGGTATTACCTATTTTGAAAAGTACGAGAAGAAACTCGAGAAAAACTGGAAGTCGGTGGCTGTGGGCTATTCGCAGGGCGGTGCCGTAGCGGCAGGCGTGCTGCGTTACGCCCAGGAGCACGGCCTCAGCGAACTGCGCTTGGCCGGAGCCGTCTGTGGCGACGGTCCCTACGACCCAGTGGCCACCCTCAAGCAGTATATCCAGGACGACCGCCTCTACATGCCGGTGGCAGCAGCCCTTCTGCTCAAGGGTGCTGTCGACACCAATCCCCGCATGAGAGAGCTGGGCTGCCGATACGAGGATTTCTGCACGAAGGACTATGTCGATACTGGCATTTTCACATGGCTGAAAGAAAAGGAAATGACAACCGATGACATCCAGCAGCGACTGATAACCATCGGATCCGATGTCCTTGATTTCTACAATTATCGGGGCAACTTCTTCATGTACGTCTGGTCGAAAGCCAAGAAAGGTTTCTACCCGTTCACGAAGGACGTTAGCAAGACGGAGTATGACTTCGACCGCTCCAGCGACAAGGCCCTGAGCTTCTGCAAAGTGGGCCAATGTTTCAAACAGGGAGTCATCGACTACTTCAAAGAAGGCAAGGTGGGCGGCGATGTGCCTACTGAGAAACTGAAGGCCCTGGAGCAGTGCCTCAAGGAAAACCAGCTGTACTACTCATGGAAACCCTCGAAGGATTCAGGCTTCACCTTCTTCCATTCCACCAAGGACGAGGTGGTGCCCGTGTGCAATGCTGAAGCTGTCGATGCTGCGTGGTCAGCCGGTGCCTCCGACCTGCCCTTCGCCTATTATAAGTACGATAACAAACGAACCTACTACCACGTTGCCACAGGCTCTGCATTCTACGTCAGCTACTGTGGGTCAAAAGTGAACGACATCCTCAAAGGGAAATGGAAAGGCGGACGCCACACCGAAAAAGGCGGAATTACGTATTAAAAATAAAACAAAAAGATCATTATATTCATGAATAAAGCAACAAACTGGATGCTGACGGCCCTGCTGGCTATGGGCCTGAGCATGGGATTCATCGCCTGCAGCGATGATGATGACGACAACAATGGCGGCGTTCCTACCAACGAAGCCGAGTACCAAGAATCACAACTGGGATGGGATATCATCACCCAGCTTACGTCCGAGCGCACGGCTCCCGAGGGCTGGCAGAACATGACCTTCGAGCCCACCATCGGCAAGGCCTCGGAGACCGACCCCTACACCCGCATCGTGTCCACCAACGACGTGGCTGCCGCTGCCGAACGCTTCAGCGGACTCGTTGGACTGCCCGACCTCATCAGCGAATCGACCACCAGCTTCACCTACAACCAGGAAGGCATGGGCAAGCTCACCTACCAGATGGGGTCCGTGGGCGGACAGTACGTGGCACAGGTAGACGTGGATCTCAAGCAGGTGCCCCACCTGAAGAAGATTCTCTACCAGACACCCGAGCAGATGGGCAACAACGGCTACTTCGCCGGCACGGCCTACTACCGCTTCGGCGACGTGGTTATGGACAAGGACGGCTACTACTGGATCTGCGTTCGTCCCGCCTTCGGCCCCGAGGGCAAGGAGGACAGCCACTGGATGTGCTTCAGCCACAAACTGCCCGAGGCGAACATCAAGCCCTACAAGACCAGCACGGGCAATCAGAACTACCTGCCCACGGGCTTAGGCAAGAGCACCGAGCACATGCAGAACGCTGCCGAGATGTTATATGCCATACTCAATCCCGATGTTTGGCAGACTACACTGTCTTTTAAGACAAAGCCCAAGATGTTCAACGACTTCAGCCCCGAAAACGTACAGTACCACAACATGTACTTCTGGCAAAAAGTCTGCCTGGCATGGGAGAAGGAGGACCTCTTCAATTTGGTATTGGGCATCCCGAAGGAAACTCTGAACAATGACAAGGAGTGGCACATGCTCTACAGCGGCTACTCGTGGTGGTTTACAACCTCATGGGAATGCACCCTCTATGAGGCTACCTTCAAGAACGGCACGGAAAAGAAGGCCAATATGCACGACGTCACCTACAGCAAGCCCACGAAGGACATGCACAACATCACCCTCGATGCCAAGGACGGCCGCAAGACGGGCATAGTCAGCGGCGACTTCTTCGGCAACGACGGCAAGCTGCGCTGGTATGTCCGCTACAAGAAGGGTAGCGAACTGGGTGGCGGCATGTACAACGTGAAGCTCAAAATCGACAACTGCACCGACATCTATGTTTATAACACCCACTATCACTATCCTTCCCTGAACGAGGGACCAGAAAAGACTACCAAAGATGATGTAGATGCTATATTAGATGAACAGAATATTCCTGAAGGCCAGTACCTCATCAAAGTGACGAAGGAGGATCTTGGTAAGATTGTCGGACAAGACGGCAAAATCTACAACAGCATACAAGACGCCGAGAAGGCTAAAACAAAAGCCGTGGCCATGATTGTCGATATCAAGAACACCGACTACGAGTACTATGAGGATAACACGTATATTAGAAGAGCCTATGTCGAAACGAATACCGGTCGCATTACGAAGGGTATCGCCATCGCCCTGGAAGACGGTAACGTCTCTTTGCGTGGTTCGGAAGAGGATAATATAGCCCAAACGAAAGATGCGTACACACCGGTTCGCCAATACGACAATACCTGGTACAGTCAACACATGCTGGGAACTGCAACTGGCGAGTGGGTCGTGCCCAACGACTATCACTGGCAGCGCATGCTACTGGCTTACGGAGCACATAGGATCTACCCGCATGACTACCTTACAGATAATGTGGAAAAACTTTATAGCAATAAAGATAACGAACTTACCAATTCGACAGCGTTTCTCACTAGCCTCCGTGTGATGAAAGCCAGCCTTAGCGAAGGTGACTATATTATAGCTGGCGGCGAGGCTCTTATCGATAGGAAACTCCAACCTCTCAGCATAAAAGTATCTAATAATACCATGTTCTGGAATCCCTATTCGTACGGCAATAAGGTCCGCTACGTGCTGGTATGGTGATGGGAAAATTAGAAAATTAGAAAATTAAAATGATAAAGACAACAAACTGGATGTTGACGGCCCTGCTGACCATAGGCCTGAGCATGGGATTCATCGCCTGCAGCGATGATGATGACGACAACAATGGTGGTGCTCCGACCAACGAAGCCGAGTCTGAAGAGGCCGGGCTGGGATGGGACATCATCA
>JAEEGI010008234.1_pt1 | contig 23097 bp, 16 predicted proteins | sample 8958751 | NCBI WGS metagenome assembly JAEEGI01 (sample SAMN16246545, study PRJNA631951) | gut metagenome | biome: gut microbiome; feature: rumen; material: KS-attached | host: Bos | place: Iran: Karaj | collected 2018-10 | reverse complement strand
TGTTTTTCTATTCAGCCAGACTCCCGCTACATTGGTCCTGCGGCCAGAGAGTGCGGCGTATAAGGTATTTAACTCACTACGTTCGTACGCCGCAACACTGTCCGCAGTCCCAATTTCGCTCGCGTCTGGCTGAATGCATAGGCTCCTATAACATCGTGTACCGTACTAAAACGTTATATTTTCCCTCCATTGTGACAATATGAAACTTGTGTTAAAATAATCATATGTTTCGCTTTTCCAAGCTGACTTTCCTAATCATACTCGTTATATCCGCGTCTGTTTTTTTCGCCTGCGCCCCGCAGACAGAAGCGCGTTCATTTACGGCAGGAATTCCGGAAGATACTCATACGCTAAAAAAAGAGACGGATTATCGCAGAAGAACGCTTTCATGGACATCGCCGCTTAGGGAAGTTCCGCAGGAAGAAGAAACAACCGATAACAGCATCGAAAAAAAACTTGCAGAAGAAGTCGATATTGGAGCTATAAAGTTCGGCCTAACGACACCTGAGCCAGAACCAGAGCCCGATAATTCCGGGTCGGATTCGCCGCGTTTTTCCGAAAAGCTAATGATTCTTCCCGGCGTTAAAGAAAAAAATGTCTATCCCATAATGCCGGGGCTTGGCGCAATGGATGTGTCGCAAATGTCTTCCGTCATATACACAAAGCTGACGGAATTCCTTACAGGCGTTAAAAATAAAAGCATAAAGAGCGAAAGTCCGCTGTTCGCCGAAAAGTACATAGGTGTTGTTTTCCTTTACGAGCTGGGTTTCTATCCTGATATTACATCATGGTATATCGGCTCTCCGTTTATCTCCGGTTACAACAGCGCGAATGAAGAAGATACTTATGAAATACCGGTGCTTTGTATGACGAAAAACGGAAAATTCATGTGCTGGATATCGATAGACGCTTCCAAGGCGTTTCAAAGCGCGTTCCTTATAAAACAGATAGTTTTGGGAGATTTGTCGTGAGCAGCTCGATAATCGGAATAGAACGGACAATAATAATCGAGGAACTTTGCAATTCTGGCTCTGATTTGATAATTCAGCTTCCTTCGCTGAAAAATATCGTTTTGAGCAAGGATCAGTATCAGGTTTTGAAGCAGGGTATTCTGTTCGTGCCTTTTTCCGCAATCTCCGGCAAAATTCCTGCCGACGAGCTTGTAAAACTTTGCTTTTTTTACAGAGGGCGCGGAATCTTCTTCCAGTCCGAGGCAAAACCGCTTAAAAACGGTTATGCATTTATGATTCCCAAAGTGCTTTACAAGCAGCCGGAGGACTCAAAAAAGCAGAACAGAGGCGTTTATGCAAAAGTCTTCTGCTCCGGCAAAGTTAAGAACGGTCAGGCTGTAGAGTGCGTCGAGGATCAGTTTTATCCTCTTTTCAAAAACAATTTGTGGTGCTATTTCCCGGAAAGGGAAGTTGCTTCCTGTGTTGACGACCTTTTTTCCATCGCGGATATGGTGGACGGCAAAGTTCCGGAAGATATACAGAAAATGCTCCAGTATCATCATAAGATACTTTATTTGCCGGAAAAGAAGCTGCCCGAGAAAAACTACTTCGCGTTCGACGCTTCCATTACAGGAAACGATGTGAACATATATAAGACGATTGCGACCATTCCTCTTGAAACGAAAATTGAAGAGCTTCCCTACGGCGCGTACATTCCGCTTTCAGAAACGCCTGAACTGCCCGCTCATTCTGTTTTTGCAATCGATTCCGGCGTGCCTGTCACTCCGCTTGAAATATCTGATTCAATAGCAATGCTGCCTGTGTGCAGGTACTTGTCGTCGCCAGTTTCTGACGCGCCGCAGGACATACAGGGGCGCGTTCTACCGATGAAGATTCTGTTTATAAACGAAACACAGATTATTTTTGGAACGACGGGCGACCAAATGCTCCTTAAAATGGGGATGGAGTACCCTATGTCCGTTTATATACCGCTTCCAATCGGAACGCGCGAGATATTCGTTACGGCAACGGTGACAAGGCTTTATACAGGTAAGAAAGGCGAAGTGTGCGCCGTGCTCAGGTATAACGCAATCCGCGAGGAAGACAGAAGAGTTTTGTACGAAAAGTTTTATGGGACGAGGTTTTTATGATTCAGCAAGATAGTGGCGCGAACTATAACAGTAATAAATCGCGGGGTTTGGATGCCCAGCAAAAAGAATTTTTCGACTTTTTTGAGGCAAAAACAGGTTGCCGCCCGGAAAGAATGGAGCTTGTCTCTGTTTCAGGAACGCGTTCATCATTGAAGTCGCTCGGACTGGAGCTTCCTGCGTTCCAAAAAGACTTGTGGGGCCTGCTCGTGTACTGCGGTGAAAAGCTGTTCTTCTACATCCACCCTACGGAATACAGCTACATGGGATTAGTGCGCAAAGACGCTTCTAAAGAATTGAAAATAGAAGAACAGCTTATCTGCTTTACAGACTTTGCCAGTTTTTCCGTTTCTGTTCCGATGCCGCGCATTCGCTTTTTGCGGTTTTTCTGTAACAACCACGTTCTTACTGTTTCTGTGACGAAACAGACTGTCACCGGCGAAACAGAAACGGCCGTAATCCAGATGCAGTCGCTCACAAAAGCGTCGGTTCTGCATCAAAAACTACAGCCGTTCGTTCATTGAGTTGAATTTCAAAACTCTAAGAAATTTTCAGTAAACAGCTGCTCTCGCCGAATTTTGCTCCGGAAAACGGCTTCCGCGCTTCGCTTGTGCAGATGTTTTCCGTATCAAAAATTCGGCTACGCAGCTATCTGCTGTATAGTTGCTTAAATTAACCTCAATAATCTCTACTAACGTTTAATCACATCAAATCCGCAGTACGGACGCAGTGCTTCCGGCACTGTGATAGAGCCGTCCGCGTTCTGGTAGTTCTCGATAACTGCTACCATCGCGCGTGAAACTGCTACAGCCGTTCCGTTGAGCATGTGGACGTACTTGTTCTTTCCGTCATCATCCTTGTAGCGGACATTCAGCCTTCTTGACTGGAAATCGGTACAGTTCGATGTACTCGTTACCTCGCCGTATTCTCCGCCGTTGCGTCCTGGCATCCATGCTTCAAGATCCCACTTGCGGTATGCGGGTGCACCAAGGTCGCCCGTACATGTATCTACTACACGGAACGGCAGTCCGAGCCCGGTGAAAATCTCTTCCTCAATAAGGCGGAGCTGCTCATGAAGAGCGTCGCTTTCTTCCGGCAAGCAGTACACGAACATCTCCAGTTTTGTGAACTGGTGAACCCTGTACAAGCCTTTCGAGAACTGACCCGCAGCGCCAGCTTCCCGGCGGAAACAGTGTGAAAGTCCGCAGTATTTAAGCGGAAGCTTTGATTTATCAAGAATCTCGCCAGAATGATATCCGCCGAGCGTAATTTCTGCAGTTGCAACAAGGCATGTTCCTTCTTCTTCGATGCAGTAAACGTTCGACTCGTTTCCGCGCGGGTTAAAACCGATGCCCTGCAGAATCTCTGCTTTTGCAACGTCCGGCGTGATGAACGGCGTGAATCCGTGCTTGCGCAGAATGTTGAGCGCGTACATTACCATAGCCTGCTCAAGGAAAACAGCCTCGTTCTTAAGGTAGTAGAACTTAGGACCGGCAACCTTTGTAGCCTCGTCAAAGTCAATCAGATCAAGGTCCTGCATAAGCTGAACATGGTCTTTTGGCTCAAAGTCGAACTTTCTTGGCGTTCCGACCTTCTTTACTTCAAGATTCTCGGAGTCAACCTTGCCAATCGGAGCGTCCGGATGAGCCATGTTCGGTATCTGGCGGCCAGCTGCATCGAGCGCGGCTTCTGTGTCTGCAAGCTCTTTTTCGGAACCAGCGATTTTCTCTTTAAGAGCCTTTCCTTCTTCTATAAGGCGTTTGCGTTCATCATCTGGGAGTTTTCCCTTCATCGATTTCGCGTTTTCGTTGCGTTTTGTCTGAAGCTCCTGCAAAGCAGTAACAAGCTCAGTGCGTTTGTTGTAAAGGCGTACAACTTCGTCTGCGTCGGCAGTCATGTTGCGGTTTTTTATGTTTGCCTTGACCGCATCAAGGTTATCCTTAATAAACTTATAGTCTAACATAATGTATGTATAATAATCATATAAAGATTTTTGTTCAAGTTAGGGAGCGATCCTCCGAATTGTGTTAGCAATTCACAATCCGTGTGGCAATTCAATCCGGTTTATAGTTTTTTTTTTACTGAACATTGAAATCTCAATTAATCCGTGCTAAAATCATAATATGAAAACAAAAACGATGCTAAACATAAAAGTAATAGCTTTAATTACAATTTTATTATGTGCATTTTTTACAACATTTTCTTGCGATAACTTATTTTCTGACGTAACAACAAATAATAATCCGTCTAGCGTGACAGAAATACCTGCTAGTAACGGCAATAGAACCATAATAATTACCGGTACAATTAGTAATCCGTACGATGGAACAAGGACACAAAGCCGCTCGGCTAAGCCGTCGTACGATTATCCAGACAAACAGTATGTCGTAACGGCAACTGCCACGGATGGTTCCAGCACCACAGGCAATGGAAACACCTCTGACAATACATTTGCCATACCGCTAACGCTCGGCAAAATCTGGACAATAAAAGTAGAGCTGCAGAAAAAAGAAACCGGCGACACCGACTACGTAAAAGTGATGGAAGGCACATATACCTTTACTCAAGCTCTGACCGAAGTAAATGCCGGAATCATCATAGAAATCAGGCCGACCATTAATGCAAACGGTACCGGAAAAATCAATCTGACTTTTGCTATGCCAACCGGCGAGCTTTATGACAGTGTTTCTGCAGAGCCTGTAAGCACGGAACAAAAAGCTGCATGGAACGCCGCAGCCGTATCCGTTTCAACGAGCGGCATAAACACAGACAGTATAAAGAGCGGCGTTTATTCGGTTACGATAAGATTTTACAAAAGCAACGTGCTCGTCTACGCCACGATGCAGGAAATAAGCGTTTATGACTACATGACTACAAGCGTCTGGGATGGCGGTGGCGCGAACAGCCCCATAAATAACGGAACATTCACTGTCACGCAAGCGCTTATAGACAGCTTCAAACTTACGAACTTATTTGTTGCTTCTACGACAAGCACCCCGGCTGGAAACGACAACAACAGCGGCTCTCCGTACGCACCGCTTGCGACAATAGAAGCGGCTTTGAAGCACATTTGCGTTACAGGTAAAGGCGAGGCGTATACTATTTGGCTAATGTCCGACATTACAGAGAATGTTACCATGAGTGTTTTCGTAGGCGATAGCACTACCGGAGTAATCGCCGGCAAGGCATCTTCAGTTACGATACGACCGATGCGGAATTCCGTAACGTTGAATAGTGCTCACGACAATGACTTTGTTTTTCATCATACTATTAGAGTACCTGTCACGCTCGAAAACATTACGATAACGGGCGGTGTATGTAATGGTTCGGGCGCGGGAATCTACATAGGTCCCAATTCGGAAATAACGCTTTCAAACTGCACTGTTACTGGAAACAAAGTTAAGAAAGACAATAGCCATGGCGGAGGCGTATACAACCTTGGTACACGCAACGTAAAGGGTAAAGTCAACATTACAGGCAATACGAAAGAGGTCTCCGGCACAGACGCACAAGCTGACAACGTTTACCTGCCGTCCGGCAAAACAATAAACATCATCGGCGCACTCGACCCAGCAAGCAGAATCGGCGTTACGACAGAAACTAAGCCTAGTTACGGTTCGCAGGTTGTCATCACTAATGGATTGGGTGACAGCGGGCTTACGGACGCTCAAATCAGCGATATATTCACCAGTGACGAAGGCTACGCGGTTCTTGCCGGAACAGGCACGAACCCCGGAGAGGCAGTCCTTGAAGCAAGCGGCGGCAATATAAGCGACGTTTTTGACTACACCGTTACGCTTTCGTGCGAAGATGACACCGTTGTACCGGGTTCAATTGTTACAGTTACGGCCACCGTCAAAAATGGCGGTACAACAGTTATTCCGGCTGCAAACGACATAACATGGAATTTTGAGCTTCTTTGCTACGGCGATTCTATTGCCACACTGCAAGGAGCGTCTCTTGTTGGCTACGGCGCGGTTAGAATTCCGTCCAACCTTGTGATTTTTGACGGTGTTACGTACACGCTCCATGCTACAGCTGTAGTAAACGGCGTTGGCTATGATAAAGACTTTACGCTTGTAGGAAACTCAAATACGCTTTCGGCACAAGGTTTTGTCGCCGTAGCCGGTGCAACAATCAGTGGTGCAGTCTCAGGTTCGCAAGTGTTTAACGGAAGCAGCACGATTGCAATTCCGAATCTGCTAGTGTGTGACCATGAAGTTACACAAACTGAGTTCGCAGCTGTCATGGGAAAAAATACAAGCTTTAATGATGGTTCAAGTGGACAAGAACCGTCGGAAAATGAAAAACAGAAGAATCGCCCTGTTGAGCAAGTGAGCTGGTATACTGCGCTTGTTTATTGCAATAAGCGTAGTATTGCGGAAGGGCTCACTCCGTGCTACATGATAAATAATTCAACGAATCCTGATAGCTGGGGTGAAGTTCCGGATTCAGCGACTCATACGAATTACGCTGCATGGAATGCAGTTACATGCGATTTTAACGCGGGCGGCTACCGTCTGCCTACTATTGCGGAATGGGAGTACGCAGCCCGCGGTGGTAACGGACTGACAGGAACGCAATACACATACAGCGGTAGCGATTCAGCGAGTGCTGTGGCTTGGTATGGTGTCACTCCGGAAGACGGCGGAAAAACGCACGAAGTAAAGAAAAAAGCCCCGAATGCTCTTGGAATATACGATATGGGTGGAAATGTCTGGGAGTGGTGCTGGGATTCAAATGGTGGTAATCAACGTTATGCTCGTGGTGGAAATTATTGGAGAGCGGATGGTTATTGTAAACTTGATTACATGGGCATGGCGTGTACCCCATCTGAACATGGTGCCGGTGACGGTTTCCGCGTAGTACGCACAGCTTCTGGATTAATTTATATCGGAATCAAAGCTCCGTCTGAAACAAAAGGAGTGGGCGACATCGTGTTCTATGACGGCAGTGCAACGCCATATACGGACGGACTAGCACTTACAACCGCACAGAGAAATGCGGCAATAGCTGTGATTTTCTACGTCGGCACAGGACTTAACAATGCTGGCGACACAACGACTGTCCGCACGCTTGGTGTCGGCTTACAGCAGAGTGAAACTGAACTTGCATGGACTGCAGGAAATGCTGTGGAGATAAATATTTCGACAGTAGACGCATCTGACAAAAACGGAAGGGACAACCTTGAGCAGATAGGACGATTCCTTGCTCAGAACGGAAGTACGGATGACACAGGCGATGCAAGTAAATACCCTGCATTCTATTATGCAAAGAACTATAAGAATGTAGCTGGAAGCCATGTGGCAGGAACAATGTATGAATCAGGCTGGTATCTGCCAAGTTTATCAGAGTTGATGCAAGTATATGTCTCAAAAACAACCGTAAACGCAGCTATAGCTGTGTGTGGTGGTAAGCAGTTTGGTTCAGACGAACAAGATCCTTTCTATAGAACATCTACACAATATAGTGAAGCTGCGACAAATTGTTTTCAAATTAATTTCAGCGATGGAACTACAACTAATTATAGGAAAAACTATACTCATGATAATTATCTTGGCCTATATTTTGGTTATTCCAGTGCCATCCGCGAATTTTAGGAAACGATATACTGCCGTTTTTGCAAAAGCATCACATAAAGTGCAACCTGCGCAAGGGCATGGAGGGACAGTCGTTCGTGCGTCTTCCTTGCCGCCCGAACTTACCGAGTTTTGCTGACGCAAAACTCATCAGTTTTTGCGCACGTCCATGTGCGCAGATAGACGCACGAATGAGGCGGATGAGCCGAACCCCGGAACGCCCGTCATGCGCCCATAAAATCCCCTACTTGCTATGAATCGCCCTGTACGGTAAAATATAATGCACTTTCTGTAAAAAAAGGGGTATCCGTGTTTCTTAAAAGTCTGGACATATTCGGATTCAAATCGTTCGCTGACCGTACTCACATAGAATTCGCCGACGGTATTACTGCGCTGCTTGGACCAAACGGTTGCGGCAAGAGTAATGTCGTTGATGCTGTTAAATGGGTTCTTGGTGAGCAGGGCGCAAAGAATATGCGCGCCGAGAAGATGGAAGACGTCATTTTCAACGGCACGATGACACGGAAGCCTTTGAACGTAGCGGAAGTAACGCTCACAATATCGAACGAGCAGGGGCTTCTGCCGCTTGATTTAAGCGAAATCACGATAAAGCGCAGGCTGTTCAGGTCTGGCGAGGCTGAATACTGGATTAACGGCACTCAGGCAAAGCTGAAGGACGTTAGGGAGCTTTTCTGGGACACAGGTGTCGGCAAGGCGGCATACTCCGTTATGGAGCAGGGCAAAATTGACCAGATTCTTTCCAGCAAGCCGGAAGACCGCCGCTACATTTTTGAGGAAGCAGCCGGAATTACGCGTTTTAAGGTGCGCCGGGCGGAAGCGGAGCGCAAGCTGGAGCGCACTCAGGAAAACATGCGCCAGGTGGAAGGCATACTTGGCGAGGTAAAGCGTTCCTACGACGCTCTTAAAGTGCAGGCAGAGGCGACAATCCATTACCGCGAACTTAAAGAAAAGATTTTCAATCTGGAACTTGATATTCAGCTTCTGCGCCTTAAAAACTTCGTGCAGAACAAAAATAACAGAACATACGACATTCAAAAAGCAGAAAAAGAACGCGCTGCCGTAAAAGCAGAGATAGACGAAATAAACAGCCAGCTTGAGCATCATCTTGATGAAGTTAACGATATGCAGGAAAAAATCGTTAACATCCAAAAAGAAGTGTACGGTCTTGCTGTTGAAAAGAACGGAAAAGAAAGCCAGGTTAAGCTTTTGAACGAGCGCGAAAGCGAAGTTAAGCAAAAACTGAACCAGCTTGAAGGACGCAAGGCGGCGGTAGAGGAGCGCATAGAAACGCTTAAAGACGATGCCGACAGCCAGGAAGCGTCTTTGCACGACTTGAACAAGCGTCTTTCAGAAATTGCACGGAATATCGCTTCTTTTGAAGATAATATAAAAATAGCGGGCGAGCGCATAAGCGACAACGACAAGCAGAGTGCGGAATACGAAAGCCAGATTTCTGCTCTTGATGTTGAGCGCGGAAAGCTTAAATCGGAACTGGAAGAAATAACGGACGATATCGTCACACAGCTTGATTCACGGCTCCGTGACGCGGGATATTCATCGGCCGCGCGTCAAAAAGCGCAGGAAAACGTGGAGTTCGTTATCGGGCAGATTCGTGTTCTTGTTTCCGGACGCAAAGGCATTTTTGAGGACTTTTCAAAGCTGCACGACCCTGTAGAAAGCGATGTCCAGAAATTCGGGGCAAACGCTGTTTCTTCGTTCACAGAGCTTGAAAAACTTGTTCAGGAACTGGAAGGGGTTTTCAAAAGCTATGCGGCGACCACTCCGCAGTTTATAGACGATTTCCTTTCTCCGGAAGGAATTATCACTAAAAAACGTGGCATAGACAGAAAAATCGATGAGAACCGCGCGTTTGTTCAGGAAAAGCGCGATAAGATTCTTTCGCTCAAAAGCGACAATTCCGACCTTGTTAAGAAGATTGATGAATACCGCACGACTTTGGAAGATATGCGCATAAATCAGGCGCAGATGAAAACACAGGTCGCCGCATCCGAAGAGAATATGCGTCTTTTGCGCCGCGAGCTTTCTGGGCAAGAAGCTGCGCTCCATGACCTTGAAAACGAAATATATGATGAAACCCGCCGCCAGGACGAGCTTAAGGAGCAGATACTTGAGCTGGAAGGCGAACTTGCAAGCATTGAACGAAAGGGAACAAAGCTTACCGAAGAGCTGATGAAACTTGAATCGACTGTCCGGGAGCGCAATTCCGATGTTGTTGAAAAACAAGAAGCGTTGCAGGCTAAAAAAGAGGCTATGGCAACGTTCCAGGCGCAGATAGAAAAATACAACCTTGAGCTTGCGACTGCAGAAACTGAAATACGTGCCACAAAAGAAAACTTCCGCGAAATGCATTCACGCGATCTTGCCGAGTTTGAAGACCGTATGGAAGCGATTACGGCCGCTCCCGGAACTTTGCGGTATCAGCTTACGTCAGCGAAGCAGGCGCTGAACGATGTTGGTTCTGTAAACCTTATGGCTCCGGAAGAGTTCGCCGAGGCCAAAGAACGCTACGACTTCCTTTCTACGCAGCTTTCTGACTTGCAGAAAGCGTGCGACGACCTTGTGCGCATAACGGAAGAAATCCGCGCGGAATCAACGGAGCAGTTCCTTGCTACATACAACAAGATAAAGAAAAACTTCCACAATATGTTCAGGCGGCTTTTCGGCGGCGGACGCGCAGAGCTCCGTCTTGTGGATCCGCAGAACGTACTTGAATCTGGTATAGAAATATTCGCGCAGCCACCCGGAAAAAAACTGGAGAATATCGCGCTTCTTTCCGGCGGTGAAAAGACAATGACGGCTGTTTCGCTTCTTTTTGCGACGTATATGGTGCGTCCGTCGCCGTTCTGCCTTCTTGACGAGATTGACGCCGCGCTTGACGAGCAGAACGTACTGCGCTTTGTCCAGACTCTCCGCGAGTTCGGTAATGTAAGCCAGTACATCGTTATTACGCACAACAAAAAGACTGTTGCCGGCGCGGGTACAATGCTCGGCGTAACTATGGAGGAATCCGGCGTAAGTAAAGTCATTACGATTAAGCTTGAAGAAAACGGAAAGATTATTCTTCCGGAGCCGGAGCCGTTTGAAGAAGAAGATGTTCCGCCGGAGTCCGATGTTTATATTCCGCCGCATCCGCCCAAACGGACTGGTGCGAACCTGACTCGCGGCCTTATTGTGGAGACGGCGCAGAAAATAGAGCCAGTGAATGACGCTGGTTCAGAAGGCGACACAAACAATGAATGAGAAGATAAAAGCCATTATTGACAAAATAAAAGAGCTTTATGATAAGTTCATTTCTTTTGTTGTGGAACAGTGGGAAAACAACAGGACGATTTTTCTTGCCGCTTGTGCGCTAATTATTTGTATCCCTTTGATATTGATAGTTGTTATAGGATTAGGCGGTTCTAAGAACGATGTGCCTGTATCGGGTTCTGCTTCGGAAATAGAAGAATACATTTATCTGCCGGCAGAGCCAGAAATGGGGAATGATTTTATTCTTTCAAGAAACAAACAGTCTGAATGGAGCGAGGAAGAGGCAAACCGTTGGTTCGTTGAGCCAGACGAAAAAATGATGAATGATGTTCGCTCTGTTAATGATAAAATGATAAATGAACTACTGGAGGCTGTACCGTGATGAAACATCTGAAAAAGATAGTGACAATAATCGGCATACTTTGCCTGACAAATACATTTTTCGCACAAGCTGGTCTTTCAGAAAACGACGGTGGTGATTTTTTTGAATTTGTTGTAGTTGAAGAGACTGAAGCTTTTGACGCTTCAGAAGAAGATATAGAAGACGATTCGAGTGATGTTGTGCCGATGGTTTCTGGCAGAGCTGTAACCGCTGAAAGTGCGCCTGTTGCAGAGCCAGCAGAGTCTACTGCGGCTGATACAGCAGAAAGCGCAACCCCGGCAGAAAATGAGCCAGCGGCAACAGCGGCCGCTACAGAAGAGGCGACGAGTGTCGCAGAAATGGCGGCGGTTCCTGCTGCGACGACGACCGCCGACGACACAGGCGCTGTAACAGCACAGGCTACATCTGCGGCAACATCTTCGGCGAACGCGACTCCGGCAACAACGGCCAGTTCATCCGCGTCAAGTGCGGCAACACAAAGAGCGTTTGCCACGAGCACGGCCCCTGCGGCACAGACGGGAACCGCTACTACAAGTGGCGCAAGTTCAGCAGGCGCGAGTTCAGCAACTGGCGCTTCAGCGGCAGCTTCTTCGGCAGGCGCGAGTTCAGCAACCGGCACTTCTGCAACAGCTTCTTCGGCAGTCGCGGAAAGCAACGCCACCGCCGAAACAGAATCAATTCTTTACGAGCCGGAAGCCGAAGATGAAGAAATTGAAGAAACTCCAGTTGACGAGAAAGCTCCGTCACGGTCGGTCACAATAAAGAAACGCCAATACCTTGACGTAACGTATCCGGGCGAAGGCTGGCTTTACATGGGCGACGAATATAACTCCAAGGCTCTTTCGTTCAAAGGTCGCGAACAAAAAGGAAACTCCACTCTTATGAAGTTTTATTCCGACCGTGCCGGAGAAGCCTTACTCCACTTTTGTAAGCAAGATATCCTTACTGACACATACATACACGATTATCTGCTCGTAACAGTCGATAAAACAACAGGCAACAGACAGCATATAGAAGCCCCGGAGTATATTCCGGCTCCGGCACTCAACAAAGACACCGATATCGCTGATATTGGCGAAGAGCAGCTTGAAGAACAGGTAGAGGAAACTGAAATTACTGAAGTTGCGGAAGTTTCAGAGCCGGAAGAAAACGAAGGCGAAGAAATCGACTCTGAAATTGATTTCGGCGGCGGCATTTCGCTTGCAGACGAGCCGGATGTCGTATTCTCTTTTGGAGACGGAATAGACTTCTCTGATTACGGCGATGATGACTATTACCAGCAGCTTATAGATGAAGCAAACGACGCTTTCTTTGCAGGAAGAGGGCAGGAAGCTGTTGATAAAGCACAAATCGTAATAGATGATGGAAGCTACTTCTCTGACGAAGCCTTGTACATACAGGCTCAAGTATACGAGACAGACCAGGCTTTGCTCGATGTTAACAAAGCCTATGGCTTATATAAGACGATTGTCGATTATTATCCAGAAAGCTCTTTGTGGTCAAAAGCCTCGAAGCGCGTAACGTATCTTGAGCGGTACTATTACGCAATAAGATAAGTAAAATTTGCGCATCATTAAAATGCGCGACTTTAATGTACGCGAATCATTTTAGTGCGCGGCACACATAAAAAAAACAGCTTCCAAAACTGGAAGCTGTTTTTTATTTGCAACATACTGTACAGAAAGACTTATTCTCCGTCTATTGTAACGCCGTGGCGTTTCTGCTGGTAACGTTTAAGCATCGCAACACCGTTCCTCTTGTCGTTGTATACGAAACCGCCGTTCCAGTATTCAAGTGCGGCAAAAAGAGCGTTTCCGCCGTCGTGATCATCACTCTTATTTGTACGGAAAGAAACGAAATCAGCAAGCTGCTCAAAATTGCCTGTGTGAAGGCATTCAAGTCTCTTTCTGTTGAACTCATTCCATTTTTCAAGGTCTTTAAAACCTTCGCCCTCATCTTCTACGATAAGATGTGCATGTGTCGGGCTGAAAGAGTACCAAACGCGAACTTTCTTGTTTGTATCGCATTCGTTTCCATGTTTTACAGCGTTTTTAATAACTTCACTTATCTGCTGTTCAAGAAGGTTTATCTCTTTAATTTCAAGCGGTGCAGACTGAACGATAAGAAGCGTAAAATATCTTATCTGACGGAAGTCTGATGGGAATTCCTTAAAAAGCATGCTTGTCTTATCGAAAAGCGGGTCGCTACCATCAGACCTTAACTCTTTGATCTCGTCCATAAAAACTTTCCTTTATAAAGTATTTTCGGTTGTGTCATGGCTTGTACAAAGCCCTGGCTCAACTTTCAGAGTTGATGATAAACCCTCTCTTAGTTTGCAATCTTCATCAACGCTTCTTCAACGCTGTTAGCAATAGGGAAGTAACCCATAAGCTTAGTAAGCTCGATAACTTTCTTAACAGAACCGTGAATGTTCGCTATAGAAAGCTTAAGGTTCATCTTCTTTATTGTAGAACAGATATAGATAAGCGCACCGATTCCCGATGAGTCGATGTAATCTACCTGCTCAAGGTTAATTATGAAACTGCGGACGTTCTTTTCGAGCATTTTCATAACTAATTCTTTCAGTTTATATGAATTATACAAATCCATTTCACCGTTTACATCGATGATATAGATATCTCCGTTTTTACGGATTTTAAGTTCCATATAAATCTCCTTATATAACCTTAATTATCAGCAGAGTCTGATCATCATGCTGCCGGGTCGAGCCCGTAAAGTTCTTGATATCAGCCTTGACAAGGCTTGCTATTTCCTTACTAGACAGTTTACTGTTACTCTTAATTGTGTCAATCAGTTTATCTGCTGAATACTGATTTCCAGAACTATTGACAGCTTCTACAATACCGTCGGTGTACATAGCGATAATATCACCGGAATGTACCTCCATCTCATTATCGGTATATTCTGTCATTTTCTCTACTCCAATAGGGTCTACTGAAGTGGAAATTTTTGATATATCTTCTGTCTGCGCGTTGTAATACAGGATAGGCGTGCTTCCTGCCGTCGCGAACTGGATTTTGTTCGTTGTCGTATCGTAGTTTATAAGCGCAAGACTGGCAAAATGGTCTATGTTGTTTTCTACAGAAATACCTCTGTTCGCCCATGAAAGGATTGTCGCCGCCGACTGCGTTGTGTTGACGATAAGCCTGAGAATGGCGCGTATCATGATCATAATCATGAGAGAGTTCATACCCTTTCCGGCGACGTCCGAAATAAGGAAAGAAACTCTGTCTTTGCGCGACGGCAGGACATCGTAGTAGTCGCCGCAAACACCTTCTGAAGTGTTCGTGAACGCACCGAGCGAAAGCCCAGGAATCTGCGGAAGCTGCTTTGGAATAAGCGTCTGCTGCAGCTTGCCCGAAATCTCGGCTTCGCGTGTCATTTCTGCATGTTCTTTTATCTCTTGGAACGAGAATACATTCTTTATAGAAGCGCAGGCATAGTCTGTAAGGATTTGTGCGCTGCGGAATTCTTTTTCTGTGAATACCTGTGTGCCGTAATTGCGGGCAAGCGCAACAACACCAATAACGTTATCCTGGAGCGTCATCGGTACGATGATGTAGCTTCCGCATTTAAGGAATTCTTCTGGCTCGTTCTGGTAGATACGAGGATCTGCCGCTGGCTCTGTAATAAGTTCAGCCTTACCTGCCGTCGCGACTGCGCCGAATATGTTTTCGTTGAGTGCGAACTGGGCAAAACGGAAAGAAGTTTCAACACGAACAACTTTGTGCGGAAGGTCTTCTGGAAGCTTATATGGCGGCGGGAAGTCGCCGGAGAAAGCCTTTACGCTTATTACGTCCTCAAAGTCATCAATAAGAAGAATAGCACCGCCGTCTGCCTTTGTTTCGTGGATAAGGTCTTTGTTTATGAACTCAAGCAGCTGTGTAAGGCCGTTCTCTTCTGAAAACGATTCGCCCGCGCGGATTACGAAGTTTTTGCCGGCTGTAAGAAGCGACATGTTGTTCTCGAAAAAAGCCTGCTCCGCTTTTCTTTCCTGCTCTCTTGGATCAGGTACGTCCTGTGCGGAAAGAACATCAATTCCCTGTCCTTTGTCTGGTCCTTCGTTTTTAAGGCTTCTGAAAAAAGGAATAACAAGAATTGAAGCAATGGCTGTCACAATCGCAAGAATAGAAATATCTGGTTTAACGACCGTTATAATAATTCCTACAATAAGGATGATAGGCACAGCAATCATTGAACCTGGAACTGTGCCGCTCGTTTTCTTATTTACAGAAAGAATTACTAAAAGAAGATAAAAAGATGCTATAAACGTTATTACTAATGGTATTAACGTGATGCTTTCACTGAACACGGAATACTCCCTTTTAACATATAATCGTTTGATAAATCATATAAATAGTAACATCGGAAAGACCTGTAGTCAAGTTTTTTCTTTATCTACGCTTAAACATCCTGGAAATGAAATAAGCCAGCTGCTTGAAGATTCCTCTGCCGAATTTTGTGCTGAATTCGTTCGCCGCATCGTCAATCGTAACGGCATCTCCGAATTTCTTTTTAAGGTCATCCCAGTATTTGATAATCCACACGTAAAGGTCGGCGGCTGTTCTGCCCCTGAAACGCCACAGAATCCGTCGTTTTTTTATGGCTGTTACAATCGGCAGATATAAATTGTTATACCATGAAAGAATAGCTTCTTCCATCGAGATTTCTTCTTTCTTGTCCTGATTTATGTAGTATTTGTGAATCAGAATGTGCTGATAGAGCACGTCGTACTGACCAGGCGTTGAAAAATCGATGTTCCAGCAATCCGTAATGTCGCCGAACGACGTTTCAGAATAGAAAACACGTTTTTCATACTGAATTACCTGCTTCAGAATGCGTTTTTCTGACCAGCCCGGCTTAAGTTTAATTTCGCTTTTTAGGCTTATAACCTCCGCGTCTATGTTTTCTATTCCTTGTGCTTTCGCTACAGACACGCGATGATTTCCGTCACGTACGAAGTAAAGCCCGCCTATCTCATAAAGTACTATTGGCGGAAGAATTACATCGGTAAGATGCGCCCTGTCTATGCTTTCCCATCTGCTTCTAAGGTGCATGCTTTTTGGGAAAAAGTGATTGTCAAAGTCGTGGTATCGTCCTTCGCTACCAACAATAAGTGAGATGGGGACGACCTGCATTCCCATGTATACTTCGCTTTTGGGCTTAAGCATGTCTTTGACTTGAGAGAACGAAAGGAGCTTTGACTCCTCTGGGTTCAGAAAATGCTGAAGCTCGTTGAACAGCGCTTTGTTACGGGCTTTAAGAAAATCGTTTTCGCTCTGGGCAATTATTGCCGGATTCATTGTTTTGTCCTTTCTTGTTTTGTTTCTTTTGCTTTCGGGTCTGGAATTTCCAGTATATAGTGACTGAAAGCATTTATTATCACCGTCGATTCAAACGGAGTTACTCTTTCATCGTGGTAGTCGTAAAGGTGTATGTGGCCGTGAATCATGTATTTTGGTCTGAACTTTTTAAGGAACCACAAATAGCATTTGAATCCCTTATGGCACGGATCCTGCTTGTCGTGAATGCCAAGCGGCGGCGCATGCGTCAAAAAGATGTCCAGATAGCGGCCGTACCGTATCTTGTTGCGAAGTAGGGCAGGAACCATTTTTAGAAGGCTTATGAACATCTGCCTGTCGGTGTACTGGCATTGCCCTTTGTTGTAGCGGATTGAGCCAGAAACCCCGGCAATAAGCAGATTCTGCTCCCTTATTGTTTTGAAGCCCGCGTAGACGGCTCCGTGCGAATGATTCAGTTCGTATCTGTCTGTTTTTATGTAGCCGCCGTTTTCTGCGGTCTTGTGGTAGTAAGGAAAGTCGTTAAGGTTATGGTTCCCGAAGATGAAGTACGTCGGCTTGTTGAGCGTGGTGACTACAAAATCGATGTAGTCGGTGGCAAGATCGCCCGCACAAAGCACAATATCAATGTCGGCAAAGCGTTCTTTAGCCGCGCTGCTGTATACTAGCGGGTCAATCTGGTCGGAAATGCAGAGTATCTTCATGGCCGGGCTTCTCGCAGGCTGCTACAAAGAGGCTTTGTCGAAAAGATTCTGGAGCCTCTGCTTGTCAATAAGCTCCAGCGGCCTGTTCTCCGAGAATTCAACTGCGGAGCGCGTGAAGCCTGCGCTCGTGCAGACAATTCCTTTAAGGAAATTCTTTGATTTTATGGTTTCATGCAGCCTGCGCAAAACTGTGTCCTCAATAAGATCCGGTTCCCTGTAGAAAACGATAAGGAAGAGCTGCTGGCGTGTGTTCATCCAGTTTTCTGTCTTTGACTCTGTAGCCGATACGATGCAGCCGTATTTTTTCGGTTCAACCGTCTTTGCGGAAAGCTTAAGACCGTTCGTTACGATACGCTTGCAAATGGCGCAGAAGTTTTCGGAGTTGCACGTAAGGTACTCTTTCATGTTGTCGTTTGCTTCTATGTCACCGTACTGCGTCAGTTTTGCCGGAACATCCTTAAAGTTGTGGCTCTTAGCATTTATGGCGTTCCACTGAACAATAGCCGATTCTATTTGGCGTGTTTTTTCGTAGCAGGCTGCAAGGAAATAGCGCGCATAAAGCGTTTCTTGTGAAGCGTCGTTTTGCGATGCTTTTACGGCCCTGTCGAACTCTACGATTGCTTTTTCCGTATTGTCTGCGGCTGCGTAGCACGAACCTCGTTCCAAGAGCGATTTCTGCTTGTATTCCGGGTCGCGGAGTGCTTTTCCAAAAGCTTCAACTGCCGCAGCATAATCTTTGTTTTCTTTAAGGATTTTGCCAAGGTAATAATATGACGAGAACGTATCTGGGCTAAGCTGGATGGCGATATCTATCTCTTTTTTTGCTTCGTTGTACTGCTTTGTCTTATAAAGTACGAGTCCTAAAGAAGCATGCGCCTTAACGTGACGTTTGTTCAGCTGTAACGCCTTCTGGTAAAATCCGAGCGCGTTATCTGTCTTTCCTTTTTGCTCAAAAAGTTTTCCCGCGCGGTAAAAGTTTTCTGCGTTGTTTGGATCAAGCTTTGTAAGCAAAAGATATTCTTTAAGTGCTTCTTCGCTCTGATTGAATTTTTCGTAAAGCTCGGCAATCTGTTTACGGAATGCTTTTTCTGATAGTCCTTTTTCAAAAATAGCATTCTGGTTTACGAACTTAAGCTCCATAAGGGCAAGCTCTGGTTTTCCGTCGCTGATATATGCCTGACCGAGCCAATAGTGAGCGAATACATCCTTTGGATCCTTTGCGATAAGGTTTTTGGCAAGTTTTATTGCAGCCTGATACTTTCCCTGTTTAACAAGTTTTTGTATGCCTTCAACTTTTTTTGGAGCAAGTATTGATTTTAAAATAGTATAGATTAAAAAAGCGATACCTGTACCTAAAACTGCAATAAGAATTATCTGAATAGAATCCATTTGAACTCCGATAAAGATAAAAGAGTAACTTTCTTTAGAGTAACTTTTTTATTGGAATATGTCAAATCGAATATGCCAAATGACGGAGGTCTGAAACATTGAATTTGCGTAGAAGAACGATAATGTGCATTTTGTTGCTTGCGTGCCTAGCCTGTACGCCGCTTATTGCCGGTAACTACGATAAGGGAGTTTCTTTGTTCAGCGAGAACAAGCCCGCCGAGGCTATAATATATTTGCAGCAAGCGATTTTAGAAAATGGCGTGAATCCTGATGTTTACAATTATCTTGGGCTTGCTTATTATCAGACAGGGCAGTACCAGAAATCGCTCGAAGTTTTCCAGCTTGGCACAGGCGTTAGCGGAACGGACAAGCGGCGGCTCTACTACAACGCTGGCAATTCAGCGTTTGCGCTCGGTTACTACGACAGGGCAGAGGAAATGTATTCATATGCGCTTGCCGCCAACCCTAATTTTGCTTCTGCGCTTTTGAACAGAGCAAATGCGCGCATGAAAGAACAAGCTTATGAAGACGCGATTATTGATTACACGCAGTACATAGAGCTTGAGCCAGACTCGTCTCAGGCAGAATCTATAAGACGGCTTATTTCGCTTCTTTCCACGGAAATAGTTAACCAAAAGCAGGAAGAAGAACGGCTCGCCATGGAAAACGAGCGTATTCAGCAGGAACAGGAACGCGTTGCAGAAGAACGCAGAAGACTTGAAGAAGAGCGGGCTGCGCAGGAAGCAGAAGCAGCCCGGAAAGAAGCGGAAAGACAGGCGGAGGAAGCAGAGCGCAGAAGAAAACTTTTGCAGCAAGTTGCCGATACGCTTAAGACAAATGATGCAGAAACAGTTTCTGTTAGTACACAAGGCTTGATTGAATACGAAGAGGAAGCAGAACTTGACTAAGAAGCAGAAGATTATTTTAGGTTCAGTAATAGGTTTGTTAGCAATAGGATGTATAGGTTCTATTGGTGCGCTGATTGGCAGTGCCGTGGGGAATCGCGGCGGCGGTTCCGGCTCTGGTGGCGGTTCGTATGGCGCTGGTAACGGCGGCAACGGCGTTTACGGTGAAGCCGGTCAGAACGGCGCAAACGCGACAGAGCGCGATAATATGATTATCCTTGCCAAGCGTTATATGGAACGCGGCGAGTACGAGCGCGCAATGAATATACTCGACAATCTTTTAATAAAAGACGCTACCGATGAAGACGCGCTCAATCTTATGGACGACGTTATTGCATTGCGCGGAACAAACCCGTCTGGTTCCGGTTCTTCGCAGCAGGACGGCACTAACGGAACGAACAGCGAGCTTCAGCAGGCTCTTGAAGAGATGGCCGAGGCTAACAGAGCCGCCGCAGCAGCACAGAATGCCGCCGCCGCGCAAAACGCGGCTATGCAACAGCTTTTGAAAGAGCAGGCGGAACAAGAAACACGCCGTCGTGAGCAGGAGCAGCAAAAACAACAGCAGGAAGAAGCAGAGCGTCTGGCTGAAAAGCAGCGCCAGGAGCGGCTTGCACAAGAAGAAGCTGCAAAGCGCGCGAACGAAGAAGCGCTTGCTAAAAAAAGCAAAGAGATACAGGAACAGGTTGCAGCTGTTAACGACGAGTTCAATGCCGGAAAGAGCGCGCTTAAAGTGAGCAAGATAGAAGAAGCCTTGGAGCACTTTAAGAATGCGCACGATAAAATGCCGCAGTCAGAAAAAACATTTAATGCCGATATTCTTTCAAAAACATCAGAACTCTTGTACACAGAGGCTGTAGAAGAAGATTCGGGACTTACGGAAGCACAGGAGAAAAAGCTTAAGGAAGCTGCTTCAAAATACGCTGACGAAGCTGAAAAACTCGATAAAACCGCTCCTGGCGCGCATTTTGTTAAAGGTATGACCGCGGCGGCGGCGAAAAACTATCCGGAAGCCGAATCAGAGCTTAAGCTTGCCGTGCAGTACAATACAAACAACAGCAACTATTTCTACGAGCTTGGAAAAGTTCTTTATCTGCAGAAAAAATACACAGAAGCCCGTAAATCTTTCGAATCAGCCGTACAGCTTGATCCTAAGTTCGCAAATGCCCAGTACAACCTTGGTATGACTTACGAAAAGCTTAATCAGCAAGATTCCGCGCTTACTGCGTACAAAAAAGCTGTTTCAATAAACGAAGGCTATGCTAAGGCTCATCTTCAGATAGCACGCATTTACAGCAAAAAAGGCGATATGGACAACGCAATAAAATCGTATACGTCCGCGCTCCAGTATGATGACGGCAACCTTGCGGCAATGAAGGAAATCGCCTCTGTTTACGCATCGCAGGGGAATTACGCAAAAGCGGAGAACTACTTTAAAAAAGCGTTGACGTTTGATCCGAACGACAGCACGACGCAGTTCAACCTTGCAAAAGTTCTTAGCGACGATAAAAAGTATAGCGAGGCTCTGCCTTATGCGAAAAAAGCGGCAGACTCAAAGCCAGAGACAGCCGAATATTTCTGTCATTACGCGTTTGTTTGCGAAAAGCTTGGTGACCTTGATACGGCTATCATCTATTACAGCCGCACATTGCAGCTGAATAAAAAGAATTTCGATGCGAATATCAATCTTGGAAAGATTTACCTTGACAGTGACGTGCCAGACACCGCTCTTACGTACTTCAAAACGGCTGTAGAAATTGACCCTAAGAACTTTGAGGCACAGAAAAACATGGCGGCGGCGTACCTTAAAAAAGAGGATTACCCGAACGCCATAAACTGTTTCCGTGCGGCGCGTAATATAAAGCCGGATGATGTTAATATCCGCATTGACCTTGCGAAGGCTTACAGTGCTACGGGACTTTACGACGACGCTTCAACGCTGCTTACGGATGTTATAAAATCTAGCCCGAAGTCGTGGGATGCTTACATCGAGCTTTCAAGGGTTCTGATTGTTTCTGGGGATACAGACGGTGCGCTTGGATATTTGCTTACGGTACAGCAAAATGCGCCGAACTACCGCAAGGCGGAAGTCGATTTGTTGATGTCAGGACTGTAATTTTAAATATAGCCTTTACGTCCGCTTTACGAGCGCGTAAAGGCTTTCTTTTGTCATGCGGATCCACACTGGTCTGCCGTGCGGACAGTGCGGGTCTGGCAGCTCGAATGCTTTTTCAATGATGCTTTCGGCTGTTTCCCTGTCCAAATAATCACCTTCCATAACAGCCGCTCGGCAAGAAGAATATGCCGCTATTGTTCGGATTATCTCCGAAGGCGATTTCCGCTCATCAAGAATCGCCTTTCTTATGTATTCTTCTGTTCCCTGCCATTTTTGTGGCACTGTCGAAATTTCCCAAATGTTATTTGCTTTTTTTATGCTGAATCCGGCTTTATCAAGTTCTTCAGAGACTGATTCAATGTATTTGTCGTCTTCTTCCGATTCAGTCGCGATTCTGTACGGAATAAGGAGCGGCTGTTTTAATCCGGCGTTTTTCATGAACTTGTCGAACAAATACCGTTCGTGGGCGGCGTGCTGGTCGATAAGATAAAGTTCGCTATCTTTTTCAACGACGAGAAACACCGAGAAAATCTGCCCTAAGTAGCGGAATGAGCGTTCTTGTGCGGATGTGTCGGTGTTGTCTGCGCCGTCCGTCTCTGCTTTGGGGATAGTGACAATAGGGCTTTGGAACGCTGTGTGTGGGAACGAAAGCCTGTCTGGGTATTGGCGCGAAGTGTGCGAAGTATGTGAAGTTTGCGCAGAGTAGGGTGAGTTTTCAAAGTTTCCCGCACCGTATGTGCCGCCCACCGAATCTCGCGAGCCACTCAATGTGCCGTATATTTCTTCTTTTTCAGCCGCGATTGTCCCAAAATCCGTATAAGACGGCGGTCTTTCATAAACATCGCGTTCCTGCTTGTAATCTGCTTGGTTGTATAAATCAGGCGCATTCGCATCTATATCAGTTTCAAGCGTGCTTTCCGGGATATCCGACGTGCTTCTGTAAAAGTTGCGTACAGCCGTGCTTATCGCGTGATGTGCCTCTGAAATATCCTTGAATCGCACTTCTTTTTTTGCCGGATGGATGTTGAAATCCACGAGAGAAGGCTTCATATCAAGAAAAAGGACAGCCGCCGGGTGCGTTCCATTCGGAAAATAGCCTGTCGCACCGTATTCTATCGCCTGTACAAGCGAAAACTCCTGAACACGCCTGCCGTTCACATAAATAAGAAGCAGCCTTTTGTCGTTGCGGTAGACGGAAGGACTGCCCAAAATAAGGCGATAAGTCCAGTCTGGCTCGCCGTCGTTTCCTGTATGTGCGCTTTTTCCGGAGATTTCTGAAAAAAAGCTAGGTGGTTCTGTTATGTCGAATGCCTCT